>Ga0167615_1000093_pt1 | contig 31762 bp, 32 predicted proteins | sample BED_Mat_host_9_1_FD_111800 | JGI IMG/M metagenome (GOLD analysis project Ga0167615, IMG submission 111800) | Extremophilic microbial mat communities from Yellowstone National Park, USA - BED_Mat_host_9_15 (v2) (version 2) | ecosystem: Environmental > Aquatic > Thermal springs > Hot (42-90C) >... | reverse complement strand
TTCGCGGCATACGGACCCAGATCGAGCGCGGAGAAAAAACGCTCACGCCGCTCCGAAGGGTCAATTTCCATCCATTCGTCAAAGGAAAAGAGCCATGTTTGTCGAATGTACACGTTGGACTTCCCCCCGTAGAAATGGTTTGGTGGATACCATTTTCTTTCTCTCAAGTTGGGGTGAAGTCCTTCTTTGTGCTCGAAAAACCCTTGTCGCACAAGGGCTCGTGATTCTGCAAAAGGCTCATTTTTGTAAAATTCATCTCTTCATCTAGCGGAATATTCGGGACGTAGGGGGCAAAGTTCCTCCGTAGGGGACCTGCGCATCGCCCTGCAAAATGCAGCTGGATGCGGTACGATGATTCTATCACCACGAAGGTCTCCGATCACGCCAATCTGTCTCCCTTGCCATCATACCACAGAACGGTCGCGCTCGAACGTGACGTTTCTCTCAGAGGCCCGCCTGATTCATCTCAACGGAGGTATCGATGTGCTGCGAGCAGTCAACACGCCAAACCGCTTGGGCATTGAGATCAGCGGAGATGTCGAGGATTTCCATATTTTGTATGACGCCCTTTCAAAACTCGCAGGAGATGAAGACAAGTGGCCTTATCTGGAGGAGGCTCGGCTTCGTATCCTCGCGGTGTGCTATGATCTCCGCCATGCGTTGCAGGGGCATTACGAGGTACAAACGTACGACAACGGGTTGCTGCCCGAAATCATCCGATCCCGGGGCCGGCTCGGGCCTCGAGAAAACATACGCTTTGCCTTTAAGATCCTCTATCCCGAAGCCATGTTTGTCGCGGCCGCGCTGAACGACTTCCTGTTCATCTATCAAGGACCTCACGGCGAATCCATTGCGTCTCGACAACCAGCTGATCAAATGGACCTCAACATTGTGTATGGGCGGTACTTTCAGGCGCTCGTGCTTCGCTGCGCGGAGGAAATCACCAGCAAAAGCGGCTTTAAGCGCCTGCGCAATGCGATGAACACCCAGTTCCCCTGGACGTATCAGTACTTCAGTCAATACCTGGACTATCTCGACGAGGAGTTTGTGCGGAAACGCCCCGAGCGGCGTGGCGTGATTCTGCCAACGCTTGTCGAACGCATGACGTCGAAGGGGCCGGAATACCAGGAGGTGGTTCGTTCGATTCGAGAATTTGCGGACGAGCACGGGTGTGAACCGGGGAAGGTGAGCTTTGTCGACGAGATCGACTGGGACAACCTCGAGTGGTGAGCGCGTCGGCGGTTTGGGATCGGGGCGGCTTTCGCGCAAAGCGCGGCGCAAGTCTCAGAACTTCACGTGGCCGACGCCGATCTCGTCCGCAGCGCGATGATCGCATCTTGCGGCGTACGCAGCCAGAAACGGTGCCTGCAGCTCGCGGAGATCGGGTACGGACCATGAGACGGCGAGCCCCGTCCAAACGCGGTGCTTCCTCTGCCCGCGGTGGTCCACCCGATGCTGCGCGGGCGAGAATGGCGGGATCGTCCGGAAACTACCTGGAAACCGGGCGACTCTACTGCCCCGATGTTCGATGGTAGACATACCCTCCTTGGCGCAGCCCTTGGATGCATGCCGCAGCGGGCCCCAGTTTCTTGCGGAGGCGGGATACGAGCTTGGCGATGCCTTTCGGGTTGATGTGCCCCCGCCAGAGGGCCTGGGCGATCTCGTCCCGGCTCACGATCTCCCCCTCGCGGTGGATCAGGAAGTCCAGTAACTTTGCCTCCATTTCGGAGAGTGGAACGAGGCGATGGTCGATCAGCAGGCAGCGTTCGCTCTGCTTGTAATGGACGCCAAGCCCGAGGTTGACGGATGCAAAGGGAATCGAGGGCAAGCCGTCCGGCACGCGGAATCGCCGGAGAAACGTGTGCGCATCGCCGCCGATGAACGTGCGAATCGCGCAGAGCGGATTCATCAAAAAACCTGAGACGCCGAGTTCCCGACTGCGCTCCCAATCTCGCGCTGTCAGCTCTGAACCGACCAACACGTAGTGCAGTTGGTGTCGCGGAGCCGACTCGAGCATTCGCCAGAAGTCATCGGTCAAGGCGATCGCTCCGTCGATAAAGATATCTTCTGAATGGACAGCGCCGAGCGCTGCGGCTCGTTCGGCTGTCCTGCACGTCCGAAGATCACATCCCTCCAGGATGAGACCAAGCATATGCGCTAGACACCATTCGTCCGTGCACACGATGATGCGCATGGGTTCACGCTCCCGACCATCCACGCAAGGTGCTTCTTCTCAAGTCTACACATTCTTGTCCAATATCCCATGTCCGGAAATGCTATTGCTAGCAAAATGCTAGCGAACTTCCTCTCGTCGATCCCCTACACTTTCCTCAGGATCGAGTGCGTCCACCCTGAAGCGTGAACCTTTTCCGTGATCCGAAGATCTACACCATCAGCGCCGGAGTGTGATCCATGAACCGCATTCGAAGTTGGGCGACCCGCACGCTTGTCTCGCTCTGTGTTCTGACCACCGTGTTCGCCATGACAGCCTGCGGTTCGCAGCACGCCTTCCAGAACGCCGTCGTCATTCCCAGGCCGTTGAACGATCACGAGTACGTGATCGAGGACCCGGTCAATCAGCGGTTCGTCCTATATGACATGAATCGCAAGGCTGCCGTCAGTTGGACCAATGTGCCCAACGAGTTCGTTTACAATTTCGCGACGCCCTCCGACGTCTACACCATCGGCAACAGCCTGACGAACCACTTTTCCATCGTGCGTCTGGTGGACGGCAAGGTCGAGACCCTGTATTCGCTTCCCGATCAGGCTCACGACGCCGTTTTTCCGCTTGCCACGAACGGCCGAATGATGTTCTTTCTCTTGGTGCATTATCGCGACGACGGCACCGAAGTCTGGCGCCACGTCGTGCAATGGGATCCCGGTTCGAAAGCGCTCCTTCCGTTCCAACACGTGGACGGCGCTATTGAGCAGGGCGCTCTCGTGGGAACAGACCTGTACTACACCGTCATCCGCCCCGATCAAAGCAGATGGCTGTATCGCGTGGACGGGACGCGTCTTAATGCTCGGCCGACTCTGGTTTCCACGCGATGGGGTGAGGGACCGGTGCTCTCGTGCAAAGGTGAACTGCTCGCGGTGCGAGGGCATCGCCTGATGTTCGGCGGACACACATGGCCCGTGAGCGCCGTCAATTGGATAACAGAAAATGGGATACTGATTCAATTTGACGAAGACGAGAACACGTTGACCACGCGCGCCGACGTGTACAATGTCGCGGACGGTCGGCGCTTGGGCGGAGCCGTCAACGTCGAGGGGTTTCGCTGGGTGGAAAACGGTATTCAATTGGATTGCAGCGGGCATGTCGAGACCGTGGTTTGGGGTGCAAGCGCCACAGGCGGAGCGATGCGCGAATGATCATCCTTCAGGAGCTTCGCAAACGATACGGCGGACGCGAAGTCTTGAGCGGCATCTCGGTCACCTTCCAGACGGGGCTCGTGCACGTCATCACGGGGGTAAGCGGCTCAGGAAAGACGACGCTCCTGCAGATCCTGGCTGGCTACGACAATCCGACCTCCGGGGCGATCCAGATGCAGAAGCCATTGCGACTTGAGTACGCTCCTCAGGACTTTCTTCTCTTTTCCAACTTGACAGTTTGGCAGCATATGCAGCTGAAAGCAGCTGCTCGGCACCTGGAAGGGGGATGGTACGAGCGCGCGCAACGGCTGTTGGCCGATCTCGGAATGGCCTCCTACGCGCGCTCACGAATCAGCATGTTGTCGGGGGGCGAGAGGCGGCGCATTCAACTCGCCCTCGCGTTGTTGGCGCCTTGCGATGTGCTTTTGTTGGACGAACCGACGTCGAACCTCGATGCGATGGCTTCGGAACATGTGTGGGCCACGTTGGCGCGGGAAGGTGCGGGCAAAACCATGATGATCTGCAGTCATGCACCGGTACCGGAGCAATTCAGGCTTGTGAGGTGGCAATTGCGGGGAGGTCTGCTCGATGGGGAGAAATGACGAGCGTTTGCGCAGCGCCGCCCGAATGATGCGAGCCAAAGCGCCGATTCAGTTTCGCATCGCCGTCGCCACCCTGTTCGTTGCCGCCTTGGCGCTATCGACGCTGGGTTTATTCGGGTGTCGCGTCGCCCAGGATGCGAAGCGTCAATTTGCCATGAACCCGGCTCTGCACGTGATCCTGGTGAACTCCGTGTCCTTGGAAGGGCAGGAACTGCCGCGTCACGTCGATTGGCAAGATCGCGAGCGCATTCAACAAACGCTCGATCAATCGTTTCCCAACGCGGGCGCGCGGGTATGGAACGTCTATCAGATCAATTTCGGCATCACCGATTCGGAAGGCTACACAGATTGGGTGGAGTCGGTGGATCGAGATGCCACCGCGCTCCTTGGCCTCGCGCAGATGCGCAATGATACCGCTTATACGCCATCGTCCAAGGCGTCGCGCTTGATGCTGTACGTTCCAGCCGTTCGCCAAACGCGAGGCGGATATGAAAGTGATCGTCGCACTCCCATGGCCTTTTCACGGGTTGAACGGCTTTCTCGGCAAGCTCCGCTCATGACGCTTGCTTCCACGTGGGATGCGGAGAGCATGAACGGTCGCCCGCTCTTTGTTTCCTATGACACCTACCGCACCATCTTGGAGCGTGCGTTCGGTCAGCCCTTTCCGGACTTGATCCGCGCACTTGCTCGAGGCCGAGACCTGGGGATTGAGCCCATTGCGTGCGTTGCGGTGTACGTCCCTCACTTGGCGGATGTCGACCAGGTGGCCAGCATCCTCGCGGCACACCATGATAACGTCGCGTACGCACTGGGGGTGTTTCAACAACTTTCCTCGACCTGGCGCAGTGGGGCTCGTCTGGCCGTCGGATTCATCGCGGTGATCCTCATGGCCACATGCCTCAGCGCATGGCTGGCCTTTCGCGGTGATTTACGGCGCTCTCGAACCGATCTCGGCATCCTTCGCCACTTCGGCTTCTCTTCTCGAGAAGTGGCTCGAATCTATCACCTGAGGTTCCAAAGGACGTTCCTGGTCTGCGCTGGCTTCACGGCCGTGTACACGCTTGTCGCGGGTGCGCTTCTCTTTCGTCTTCCTGCGTATGCCTGCGTCGCACTTGCGTGCGTCGGCGCTGGTTTCGTAGGCCTCGTGTCCATGGCCCTGGCGCGAGCTGCGCGGAAAACGGCCGCCATCCAACTCGTACATCTGCTCCGATTCTCCAAGGAGATGGAATGAGCAGGGGAGGACGCATGCTGCCCATTCGGTCGACGCATACCGTCCATCGGGCCCTCAGCGGCTCACGGCAATCAAGAAGGGCAGATACACAAAGCTGAGGGCCGTCGTCACGGCAACCACCATCGACGTCCACTCTTCCGCCACCTCGTAGCGGCTCGCGAGCGCGACGGTGTTGACCGCAGCCGGCATGCTCGCCTCTACGAACAAGACGGCCGCGAGCAGGCCCCGGATGCCGAGCGCCATCAGCAACAGCTTCGCCGCCACGGGAACGATCACGACGCGCAGGATCACGCCGATCCACACGCTTTTGCGCGCGGCGGCAGACCAGCGCGTTCGCCCGAGTTGCACGCCGAGAATCAGCAAGACGACGGCCGCGTAGGCGTCGCCGAGCAGTTTGGCCGCCGTGGCAAAGCCTCCAGGAAGCGGCTGGTGAACGAGCGACAGCACCACGCCGAGCGCGCTGGCGTAGAGCAGCGGCGATTGATACAGCGCCTTCAGACCGCTGCCGCCGGCGCGCCCGCTCGCCGCGATGGACACGCCGAGCGTGTTCACGAGGAGAATTTGCAGGATGACGTAGATCGTCCCGAGCGCGAACCCCTGGATCCCGAAGGCCAGGAGCAGCACGGGCAGCCCGTAGTTGTTGGAGTTGCTGAAGATGGTCGTCAGCACAAGCGCCTGGGATGTGGCGCGGTCCAACCGAAACACCCGACCCGCCATCCATGCCACCAGCCAGCAAACCGCGGTGATCAAGGCGGTGAACTCCACGATTTGCACGACGTGATCGCCGCGCAGGTTGGCCGTGGGGAGTGCGGACAGGATGAGCGCGGGGGCCAACAGGTACAGCGCCACGGTGGAGAGCGATCTCGTCTCGACCTCTTGATATCGCGCCACGAGCGCGCCAGCGACGCAGATGAGGAGGATGGGCACCGTGATGGTCCAGAGCAGGTGGAGAAAGTTCATGTGACAACCCCATATCTCGGCGATCTCGGCCACGAAACTTCGGCCACGTCACTCTTTCTCTTCGACACCGGAATTCTCCTTCCCGCGCTTGACGTTCCGCGCGCGTTCCGTTATAAAGGAGATGCCTGTTCCGGCGGACGTTGCGCCGGCGACAATCGAATCGCGTGAAACCTAGGTGGAGTCTGTCAACCGGCAGGCTCCTTTTCGCGTTTTGGAGGTGCTCGATGGCGTCGAACGCCCTGCACGTTGCGGAATCGTATCTCTTCGCGCTCTTCGTCATGCTCGCGTCTGGCGCGCTCGCCTCGAAGGTGGCCGAGCGCTTGCGCCTGCCGGACATCGTGCTGTACGTCGTGGCAGGCTTTCTGCTCGGACCCGCGGTGCTCGGCGTGCTCTCCATCCCCCAAGGCGGGGCGTTTCACGACGCCGTGCTCTCGCTCGGCGCCGCGTGGATTGTATTTCAGGGCGGGCTCGAAATGCGGTTTCAGGTCCTGCGCCGCATCTGGCTGTCCGTGCTCCTGCTCGCCACGGTCGGCCTGGCCATCACGGCCGCCGTCGTCGGCGTCGCCGCGCACGTCGCCCTAGCGCTTCCCATGCTGTCCGCGCTCCTGTTGGGTTCGCTGCTCGCCTCGACCGATCCGGCCTCGCTCGTGCCCGTCTTCCAACGCTTGTCCATCCGCGCGCGTGTGGCGCAGGCCGTGATCGCCGAATCTGCCTTCACGGACGCCACCGGCGCCATGCTGACGGCGCTGGTGCTGGAGCGGGTCATGGCCCCTGGCACCGGTGTGCACGCGGGCGCGGCCGATCTCGTCGAGCAAATCGCGCGGCTCGCCATGGGCGGTGCGGCCATCGGGCTCGCGTTCGGCCTCCTCGCCGCGTGGCTCGTGCGCAGGCATGCGCCGCCGACGCCAGGGGGCCGGTCGCTGTACCTCGTCCTCGCGGCGCTCGGCAGCTATGCCACCGCCGCCGAACTCGGCGCGAGCGGCTTCATGGCGAGCTTTGTCGCCGGCATGGCGCTCGTGCACGCGCCCAGGCGGTGGCCGAAGGTCGAAGAGCCGGATCGCCATCAGCTCGAAGGGTTCGTCGACGCGATGTCGCTGCAGTTTCGGATGCTCATCTTCATCTCGCTCGGCAGCCAGGTGAGCATCCCGCTCATGGCCCATCATCTCGGGCGCACCCTCGCCGTGGTGGCTGTCTTCATGCTGGTGGCGAGGCCCCTCACCGTGCTCGCGAGCCTTCTGCCGGATCGGCGGGCCAAGTGGACTTGGCGGGAGATGGTCTTCTTCTTCTGGGTCCGCGAGACGGGGACCATCGCCATTGCGCTCGCCGGACTCGTGCAGAGCGCCGGGGCGTCTGGGGCCAGCGTGTTCACGCAGGTGGCGGCGACGGCCGTGATCGCCACGCTGCTGTTGCAGGCGAGCACCACGCCGCTCGTGGCCCGATGGCTCGGCCTGCTGGAGCGCTGACTCGAGATTTGGGTTCTTGGACAGGATTGGGTATACTGGACCCAAGCTCATTCCAATGGAGGTGTCCTATGGCTACGCACGTCTCCCAGTTGAAGCACACGCGCATCGATCTCGCTGACGACGTCAAAAAGCGGATGATTGAGCTTCTCAACACGCACGTCGTGCACCTCACGGATCTTTGGAACCAGACGAAGCTCGCGCACTGGAACGTCCGGGGTCCGCATTTCATCGCGTATCACGAAATGCTGGACGATCTCGCCGCGCATCTCGTCGAGGCCATCGACAACGTCGCGGAGCGGGCGACGGCGCTCGGCGGTGTGGCGGGACTGCCGATTCAGGATCTCGCGGCCGAGACCAAGCTGCCGAAGTGGGACCTGTCCGTCACGAAGGACGTCGAGGTGCTGAAGGCGCTCGCCGACCGCTGGGCCGTCGTGGCGAATGAGGCGCGCAAGTTCATCGAGGAGTCGGAAGACCAGGATCCGGACACCGCAGATCTGTTCACCGAGGTCTCGAGGCAGTTGGACCAAGACCTTTGGTTTTTGGAAGCGCACATCGAGCACTGACCCTAGGACACCCTGGCCCCGCCCTTGCGGCGGGGTTTTTTTCATCGCGCGACGCGCGCATCGGCGCGCCGAGTCCGCCCGGCCAGGCGCAAAAGGATTGCCGCCCTCCACCTCGCCGACCCAACCGTTCTTCTATCGGACCTCATCCCACAACTTTTTTCGGTCAAAAACAAAAATAAAACAACACAAACTGAGAAAGATCATGTATAATCGACCTCGTGATAACCCTTTCACGGTTCGCGGGGGTGAGTCGAGTGCTTCACTTGGCTGCGGTCGATCTCGGCGCTTCGAGCGGCCGCGTGATGCTCGGCGCCTACGACGGCGCTCGCCTGTCACTTCAAGAATGCCACCGATTTTCGACTCGCCCCATCGAGATGGATGGTCATCTCGTGTCGGATATCCAAGGTCTCTATCGCGGAATTCAGGAAGGGTTGGCGCGCGCCTCGGCGCACGGACCCGCCGCGTCGCTTGGCATCGATGCGTGGGCGGTGGACTTCGGGCTCATCGACGAGGCCGGAAGGCTCGTCCAACCGCCTCGCCACTATCGGGATCCTGCGCACGAGCGAGGCGTGCAGCGCGCCTTTCGCCGGGTGTCGCCCGAAGACTTGTTCCGCGAGACGGGGATTCAGTTTTTGCCGTTCAACACCGTCTATCAGCTCTTGGCCTTGCAAGAAGAGGATGAATCGCGGCTAAACCAAAGTCGAGCATGTCTGCTTCTGCCTGATCTCTTGAATTTCATGTTGACAGGCGTCGTGGAAGCCGAGTGGACCAACGCCACCACGACGCAGCTCGTCTCGGTGCGGACGAAGGGGTGGTCGCGCCCGGTGGTTTCGCGCCTCGGTCTGCCGGATCACCTGTTTCCCGCGTTGCGCCCGCCGGGATCGCCCGTCGCGCCCGCCAACCGGCTTGGTGGCGCGGCGCCGCCGCTCGTGGTGCACGTGGCGTCGCACGACACCGCGTCCGCCGTCGTGGCGGTTCCCGCCGAGCGCAGCCCGTATCTGTATATCAGCTCCGGGACGTGGTCGCTCGTCGGCACGGTGGTGCCCGAGCCCATCACGTCCGATGCGGCACTTCGTTGGAACTTTTCGAACGAAGGCGGCGTGGGCAACTACCGCCTGCTGAAAAACGTGATGGGACTGTGGCTGCTCCAGGAGCTCGAGCGCGAGTGGCGGGCCCAGGGCCACGCGGCGCCGCTGCAGGAGCTCCTCGCGGAAGCCGAGCGCGCCGAGCCGTTCCAGCACGTGTTCGATCCCGATCATCCGCGCTTTCTCCATCCGCCGTCCATGGCGCAGGCCATCCAAGAGGCCGCCGTCGCCTGGGGAGGCCGCGCGCCTGAGGACCGCGGCGCCATGGTTCGGGCCGTGCTCGAATCGCTCGCGCTCAAGTACCGCGTGGTCGTCGAGGAGATTCAGCACCTCACCGGGCTCCGGTTCGAGGCCGTCTACGTGGTGGGGGGCGGATCGCAAAACGCGCTTCTCTCCCAGTGGACCGCGGACTGCCTAGGCCTGCCGGTCTTCGCGGGGCCGTCCGAGGCGAGCGCCTGGGGCAACGCCCTCATGCAGCTCGTCGCCCTCGGCGAGGTGTCCGATGTCGAGGAGGCCCGGCAGCTCGTCCGGGCGTCCGTCCAACTCGCCGTGTATGAGCCGAAACACCCGAGCGCCTGGGATGAGCCGTACGCGCGGTTTCGCGAGCGGCTGACGGAGAATGCGACGCCTTCCAACGCATGACCGAAGGAGGAACGAAACGTGATTGTCACGCACGAAGCAACCGCCCTGCAGGAATTGGTCGACCGATCTCGCCGCCTCGGCGCCGATCGGAGCGTGTGCAACTGGGGCGGCGGCAACACGTCCGCCAAAACCACCCTCATTGACCACATGGGCCGCGAAATTCGCGTGATGTGGGTCAAAGGGAGTGGATCGGACCTGGCCGAGGCCACGGAAAAGAGCTTCACCGCGCTGCGCCTCGACGAGGTCCTGCCGCTCATGGAGCGCGAGGCAATGACGGACGAGGAGATGGTCGACTACCTCGCGCACTGCATGGTGGACGCGAAGCACCCGCGCTCGTCCATTGAAACGCTGCTGCACGCGTTCATCCCGTACGCCCACGTGGATCACACGCATCCCGACAGCATCATCGCCATCTGCACCAGCACGAACGGGCGCGAGGTAGCCAAGGAGATCTTCGGCGATCGCGCCGTGTGGGTGCCCTACCTTCGCCCGGGCTTCGCGCTGTCGAAGCTCGTGGCCGAGGCGGTGCGGGCGAATCCCCAGTGCGAGTGCGTGCTCATGGAGAAGCACGGGCTCATCACGTGGGGCGAGACCTCCGAGGCGTGTTACGAGAACACCCTGCGGATCATCCGCGAGGCCGCGTCGTACATCGAAGAGAAGCGGAAGGGGAAAGTCTCGTTCGGCGGTGTGAAGTACCCAGCCCTCGCCCAGGACGAGCGCAGGCGGGTGGCGGTTCAGATTCTGCCCATGGTGCGAGGCATTGTCAGCGAGCGCCAGGGCGCCATTCTCTCGTTCGACGACAGCCCCGAGTTTCTCGAGTTCGCCGGCAGCCAGGACGCGCCGTCGCTCTCCCAGGTCGGCGCAGCATGTCCCGATCACCTCGTGCACACCAAGCGCCGCCCGCTGTTTGTGGACTGGAACCCGGCAGAAGGAGTCGAATCGCTCAAGGCCAAGCTCGCCGAGGGCCTGCGCGCCTACCGAGATGCGTACATCGCCTACTACGAACGCAACGTCGATCTCGACGTGCCGATGCACGATCCGTTTCCGCGCATCATCCTCATTCCCGGGCTCGGCGCGATTGGCACGGGCAAGAACAAAAAGATGGCGAACATCGCGCTCGACTTGTACCGCCGCGCGATTGAGGTCATGCGCGGGGCGACGGCGCTCGGCGAGTTCGTCTCGCTCGACGAGAAGGAGTCCTTCGACGTCGAATACTGGCCGCTCGAGCTTTACAAGCTGACCCTCGCGCCGCCCGAGAAGGAGCTGTCGCGGAAGGTGGCGTACATCACCGGCGGAGCAGGTGGCATCGGGAGTGCCACCGCGCGCCGGCTGGCCGACGAGGGCGCACACGTCGTCATTGCCGACCTCGCCGCGGACGCCGCGCAGAGCCTCGCGGACGAGCTGAACGCGAAGCACGGACCCGGCGCAGCCGTTGGGGTGGCGCTCGACGTCACACAGGAGCAGGCGGTCGTTCGCTCCATCGAGGAGGCCATCCTGGCCTATGGCGGGATCGATCTCGTCATCTCCAACGCGGGCCTCGCGAGTTCCGCGCCGGTGACCGAGACGTCTCTCGCGGAGTGGAACAAGAACGTGGCCGTGCTCGGGACGGGGTACTTCCTGACGGCGCGCGAGGCGTTCAAGGTCCTGGTGGAGCAGGGCCGTGGAGGCGCCATGGTGTTTGTCACCTCGAAGAACGCCGTGTATGCCGGCAAGGACGCCTCCGCCTACAGCGCGGCGAAGGCCATGGAGAACCACCTTGCGCGCTGTCTCGCCGTCGAGGGCGGCCCACACGGCATTCGGGTGAACATCGTCATGCCGGACGCCGTCTTGCAGGGATCAAACATCTGGAACTCCGCGTGGCGCGAGGAGCGGGCGCGCGCGTACGGCATCGCGCCGGATGAGCTCGAGGACTACTACCGTAGGCGGACCATCCTCGGCGTCAACATCCTGCCCGAGGACATCGCGGAGGCCATCCTGTTCTTCTGCTCGCCGAGATCGTCCAAGACCACGGGCTGCATGCTGACGGTGGATGGCGGCGTCGCCGCGGCGTTTCCGCGGTGAGGGGGACTTGAGGAGAGGAGTCGTGAGTGATGCATCGCATGGACCAGGCGTACGCGCTGCTCGAGGCTGAGTGTCGCGATCGCGGCGTGGATTTGGATGCCGCCGCCCGCAGGTTGACCGAACTGGAGGTCGAGACGCCATCCTGGGGCTACGGCGACTCCGGCACGCGGTTCAAGGTGTTCAAGCAGGCCGGCGTGCCGCGGAATGCATTTGAGAAAATCGACGACGCGGCGGTCGTGCACCGCCTCACCGGGGCGTGCCCGTCGGTCGCCATCCACATCCCGTGGGACAAAGTCGACGACTACCGGGCGCTCGCGCAGCACGCTCGCGACTCTGGGCTGCGCATTGGCGCCGTCAATCCGAATCTATTTCAGGACGACGATTACATGCTCGGCAGCATCACGAATGTCAGGCCTGAAATCCGCCGGAAGGCCATTCAACACATGCTGGAATGCGTCGACATCATGCGCGAGGTCGGGTCGACGGTCCTCAGCCTCTGGGTACCCGACGGCACGAATTACCCCGGCCAGGGCGACATTCGGCGGCGCAAGCGGTGGTTGGAGGAGGCTCTGCGCGAGGTCTACGACGCGCTCGATCCCGACATGCGGCTGTTGATTGAGTACAAGTTCTTCGAGCCGGCGTTCTATCACACCGATCTCGCGGACTGGGGCATGGCCTATCTCGCAGCGGAGAAACTCGGGCCCAAGGCCCAGGTGCTGGTGGACACGGGCCATCACCCGCAGGGCACGAACGTCGAACACATCGTGGCAGTCTTGCTGGACGAGGGCCGACTCGGCGGATTCCATTTCAACAGCCGCAAGTACGCCGACGACGATCTCATCGTGGGGGCCATTCACCCGTACGAGCTGTTCCTCATCTTCGCCGAGATTGTGCAGGCGGAACAGTCGGATGACCAACGCGTGGCCCAAACCGCGCGGGCTATCGCGTACATGATTGACCAGAGCCACAACATTGAGCCGAAGATTCCGGCCATGATCCGCTCCGTGTGCAACATCCAGACGCAGTTCGCAAAAGCGCTTCTGGTTCCTTGGGATTTGTTGCGCGAGCGGCAGGAGCAAAACGATGTGCTGGGCGCGGAAGCTGTGCTTCGGGAGACCTTTGAGTTGGATGTGAGACCTCTTCTGTGGCGCATTCGTGAGGAACGCGGATTGCCCGTCGACCCGATGAAGGCGTTTGCGGAGAGTGGGTACATGGGGGCGATCTCGTCCCGTGGCATCGGGGGCAGTGGGTGGAGTTGAAACAGCATGACGACGGCCCGGTAAAAAACGGAGGACAGTTTTATGTTCCAGTGGTTAATCGCAGATGGTTTCATACCAGACACGAGTTGTGGTCGCTTGGAAAGTCATGAGTCACTCTGCATCGTCAACCCACATTCGAGGGACGCGCTGATCAAAATTGAAATATTCTTTGAGCATCGGGAACCCATCAGTGGAATAGAGCTGGTTTGCCCTGCTCGAAGAACACGGCACATCCGCGTTGATCAACTCACCGCACCGTCCGGAACACGGATTCCAAGAGGCGTGCCCTACGCAATGGCCCTAACGAGTGAGCTAGAGATTGGTGTGCAGTTGTCGAGGTTGGACTCTTCGCAGGCCCAATTAGCCTTAATGACAGTTTCTGGCATACGAATAGGCGTATAGTGGATTCAGGACTCATGTCCTCGGTTACTTGCTGCATTTGGCTTTAATTTGGTTTTAGTCTTGCTTATACGCAGGTTTGTGTTTGATTTTTGTTGATATGTGTTGTATATTGTTGCTGTAAGCGTCTTCAGTATCGTGCGTAAATCGCGAAAGAGGGTTTTCGTGTGGTAGAGGAGGCCCCTGTTTTAGAGGTCAAGGGACTAGTAAAGAGTTTTTCAGGCGTGACCGTCGTAAAAGGCGTAGACTTGCGCCTGTTACGCGGCCGTGCTGTTGCGCTCGTCGGCGAAAACGGCGCGGGCAAATCGACCGTCATCAAAATGATTGCCGGGGTTCATCAACCGGACGCAGGAGAGATTCGGTTTGGCGGAAATCAGATTCAAATTGTAAGCCCTCATGCTGCTCACCGGTTGGGGATCTTCACTGTCCATCAAGAACCATCGCTAATGCCTGAACTGACCGTAGCGGAAAACGTCTTCATGGGATTTCATCCACATCGAAGGGTTGGCCCTATTCGATGGTTGAATCGGCGTGAGATGTACGATCGGGCCTCGGCGGTGTTTGAACGGCTGGGTATTCCTATGGATGTGCGCCGGCGAGCACAAGACCTTCCCATTGCTCAGCAGCAGATGGTCGAAATTGCTAAAGCGCTCGTTCATGACGTGCAAGTGCTTATTCTCGATGAGCCAACGGCGACGCTTTCTCAACGCGAAACGCAGACTCTGTTCCGAGTCGTTCGCGAACTCATGCAGCAAGGCACGGCTGTGCTGTTTGTTTCTCACAGACTCCCGGAAATCTTCGACTTGTGTTCCGAGGTATCTGTCTTGCGCGACGGATCCCTTGTGGGTCGCTACCAAATCGAAGAGCTCACACCGGACCGACTTGTAAGCCTTATGGTCGGGCGGCAAATTCAACTTCAGCGACGAACGTATCAGCGGACGAGTGAGGTTCCGAAGCTTGAGGTCATGGGCTTGTCCAAGCGGGGGGTGTTTCAGAACATCAATCTTCGCGTTTTTCCTGGTGAAATCGTCGGTCTTGCGGGGCTTGTAGGATCCCGGCGCACTGACGTTGCGGAAGCGCTCTTTGGAATCCGTCCTGCTGATGCGGGTGAGATCCGCGTGGACGGTAGGACCGTCTCCGTGAAGTCAGTGAACGACGCCTTGAAGAATGGGGTGGTGTATGTTCCTGAAGACAGGCACAGGCATGGCGTAGCGCTGACCATGAGTGTGGCTTGGAATCTGGCAATTCCTAATCGAGCGTCAGTCTATCGCTACGGGATAGCGCGAAAGCCCGCAGAATGGCGTCTCGCAGAGCGAATGAAAAACCAGTTACAAATCAAGTCCCGTTCGCCTGAGCAGCCAGTTGCGGAGCTTTCGGGCGGAAATCAACAAAAAGTCGTGTTTGGCAAGTGGGTGGCGCGCGAACCAAGCATCATGATCTTGGATGAACCTACCCGCGGTGTAGACGTCGGGGCGAAAAGCGAAATTTACAAAGTAATCTTCAGTTTAGCTGAATCGGGGGTCGCGGTTCTTGTGATTAGCTCCGACTTGACGGAGATTTTGACACTCTGTGATCGCATCCTCGTCATGCGTGAAGGGGTGTTGATGGGAGAACTGGATGGAAAAGAAGCCTCCGAAGAAGCCATCATGCGACTCGCGACAGGCGTGGGTCAAACCGCGGAGAAGGTCGGAGGCGATGCAAAATGAAGGCAACGGTAGATCTGTTCAAGAGACGAGAAGTCTCATTAATTCTCTTCATACTCTTCTTTTTGTTGATCATGCTGTGCGTAACTCCCAGATTCCTTGAGCCAGGAAACCTAGTTAATATCCTACTTAATATCTCTACAGTAGGCATTCTTTCCATGGGTCAATGTTTGGTTATCATTACTAAAGGTATTGATTTGTCAGTTGGTGCCAACATGGGGCTGGTGACACTTGTCGTCGGTACGATGCTGTTGAGTGGTGTTGGGACGTGGACAAGTGTTCTGGCTGGCGTACTTACAGGTCTGGCATGTGGTGCTTTGAACGCCTCGTTGATCAGTGTCTTGAGGCTCCCACCGATCATTGTGACCCTAGGAACTCTGAGTCTGTTTTCAGGTCTCATGTACATGGTGACAAACGGCCAATGAGTTCAGAACCTGCCCGCCAGCTTTCTTGCACTCGGAAATTGGAAGGTAATAGGGATTCCTGGTCCGGTTATTGTGTTTCTGATCGTCCTCTTGATTCTGTCGGTCTTTATGGAGTCTACGCTCCTGGGACGCCATATTTACGCAGTTGGAAATAATCCGAACGCCGCTAAGTTAGCTGGTTTGTCGCCGAACGGTATCGTCGTGGTGCCCTATCTTCTGGTCGGCTGCCTGGCGGGGATATCCGGCATCCTGTACCTGGCGTATAACGGCTTTTCGACCCCCACGACGGGTGCCGATCTCAACTTGGAGTCCATCGCAGCCGCGGTGATCGGCGGAACGAACGTGTTTGGGGGAAGAGGAACCGCTCTTGGGGCCGCGTTAGGTGCCGTGCTCCTCGGGGTGATCACGGAGGCCCTCGTGTTCTTCCATCTCCCAGCTGTGTGGAACGATGCCGTGGAAGGGCTGATCATCCTGATAGCGGTCATTGCAGACGGTGGATTGCAGCGAACGCGCGGAATTGCGGGGTGAGCGGGTTGTCCCAAAACCGAATTTGGTCGTTGGCGATTTCTGGGTTGCTCATTGTTGAGATCGTGTTCTTTGGGATTCTGAGCCCTGATTTTATCAACCTTCAAAATTTGCTTACGTCAACCGAGAACTTTCTACCTGTCGGATTCATGGCGCTCAGCATGACGCTCGTCATCATCACCGGGGGAATTGACCTATCAGTGGGTTCTATGATGAGCCTCTGCGGCGTGATCATGGGGCTCCTGTGGCAACACGGGGTGAATATTTGGGTTGCCGCTGTGCTGGCTATTTTTCTCGGGGCCTGTCTTGGGTTTATCAATGGGCAAATTATCGTGCGGACGGGGATACAGCCTCTTATTGCGACGCTGGCAACGCTGTTCATCTATGGATCGTTAGCCTTGGTCCTCGTGGGACAAGGGGAAGGCTCCATTTACGGATTCCCGCAGTCCTATCTACAGCTTGGGACGGGCGTCATTCTCAAGGTGATTCCTATTGAATTGGTCATATATGCCGTCGTGGCACTTCTGTACGGCTTTATACTCCGATACTCGAGTTTCGGCAGGCAAGTTTATTTTGTAGGAAACAACGAAAGCGCTGCCCTTTATTCTGGACTCTCAGTGAATCGAGTTAAAGCGATGACGTATGTGCTGTCTGGGTGCATGTCCGGTGTGGCCGCGGTTTTTATGGGATCCTATTTCGCCTCTGTAAGGGGCGACATGGGTTCCAACTACGAACTGACCGTGATCACAGCGTGCCTCGTCGGAGGTGTGAATGTCTTTGGTGGATCTGGAACGATCACTGGGGCGTTTCTCGGCACATTCCTGCTTGGGATTCTCCAACAGGGGCTCAACATGCTAAACGTCTCATCTGTCGAACAGTCGGTTGTTACGGGTGTCATGTTGATAGCAGCTGTTGGTCTCCAACAAATTAGTGGTTTATTCTCGCGGAACCGGCGCAGGTCGAAAGCGATGAACCAGGTCGCCATGGACACTGCACCGAGTGCGCGGGATTAACCAATACACTAAGCTGGCCACGGGCCAAACAGGGGGTATTGTGGATGAAATTTCGATTCAAAAAGAGGGCGTTTGCTGGAATGGCTGCTGCTGCGATGATCGCGACGGTAAGCGGTTGCGGAACCGCGCCATCGGGCTCCTCATCGCAGTCTCCTGCGAGTGCCGCTGCAGCTTCGTCAAAGCCGATTAAGGTTGCGCTGATTCCAAAGGAAATTGGCATTCCATACTTCACTGGCGCGGATCAAGGCGCACAGGCAGTGGCATCGAAATTGCATATCCAACTTACGTATAATGGGCCCACTCAGGCAAGTGCAGCTGATCAGGTTTCGATGATCAATAGTTACGTCGCCCAGGGGTACAACGTTATCGCTGTTTCGGCCAACGATCCGACGTCCCTGGCACCTGCGCTCGAAGCGGCGATGCGCAGAGGGGTGAAGGTCATCACGTGGGACTCCGACGTCATTCCGTCGGCACGACAGTTCTTTGTCGACCAAGCCACTGCGCAGGGGATTGGCACCACCTTGGTTCAGATCACATCTCAGCACTTCAAAAATCAGAAGAACGTCGAGGTCGGTATTCTGTCTTCCACCCCGACGAATCCAAATCAGAACGCCTGGATTGCAGTCATGAAACAGGCGATCCAGAAACAGTACAAGAATCTCCACATTGTGACGATTCAATATGATCAGGAGCAGCCTGACGTTGGGCTGACAGCAGCCGAAAATATGCTCCGTGCCTATCCGCAAATGAAGGCGATTATTTCGCCCGACTCTGTGGGAGTTCCTGCCGCCGCGGAGGCCGTTGAAAAGTTAGGGCTGAAGGGTAAGGTGTTTGTCACCGGTCTCGCGGATCCGATCCAAATGAAGCAGTATGTGAATGATGGTACTGTGCAGGAATTCGTGTTGTGGGATGTTCCAAAGCTTGGTGCGCTGACGATGTATGTAGCGCGTGCCGTTGCTGATGGTACAATGCCTGTGAACGGAACGTTCAAGTGCGCTTTGGGCACGTTCAAGGTCCAAAACAGGGTTGTTTTGCTCGGCAATCCTACCATCTTCACGAAGGCGAACATCAAGAGTGCTAATTATTAATGGTGTATGGAGCCGATGCGAGAACTTGTTACGATTCGCTTCGTGATTCATTCGAGGAAGTGACCTTTGCCAATGCTCCCAGCCGAACGACAGCGAGCGATTTTACAATACCTGAATGAACGCGGTAGTATCCGCGTCAAAGAGCTCAGCCGCATGTTCTCGGTGACCGAGGAGACTGTGCGCCGGGATCTGCACATTCTCGAGATGGAGGGCAAACTGCGCCGCAGCCACGGCGGCGCAGTTCGTATTGACGATGACACCCCAGCCGAGACGTCGTATCTGGTGCGCGAGTCCGAGCATGTGCCCGAGAAAATGGCCATTGCGCGAGCGGCAGTGGCGTACGTGGAGCCCTCCGACAGTCTCATTCTCGACGCGAGCAGCACGGCATTGCACGTGGCCAACGCGCTGCCGAACATGCCGCTCACCGTCCTCACGAATTCACTGAAAATCGCGCTGGAACTCGCTTCGAAGGACAAAATCGAAGTGATTTCCACGGGTGGCATTCTCCGTGCGAGCTCCCTTTCGTATGTGGGGCCGATGGCGGAAGAAGCCATTGAGCGGTTCCACGTGAACAAGGCGTTTTTGTCCTGTAAAGGGGTGCACGTCGATCACGGCTTCACCGAGTCCAACGCGCTTCAGGCGCGCGTGAAGCGCAAAATGGTTGAGATTGCGGACACGCTGATTCTGCTCGCTGACCACAGCAAGATTCAGGTGCGCGATTTCACGAAGGTGGGAGATGTGGACGAGATCGACGTGCTGATCACGGACGCGGAAACGCCGGATGCCGAACTGCAACGATTTCGAGAGGTCGGCGTGAACGTCGTGAAGGCGGAAAAAGAGTGACGAACAGGCGTCCCGTACAAACAGGGACGCCCTTTTTGCGTGGCGCTTCGGTTCGGCGGCGTGTGACGGGACCATTACGCGTCGCCTGCGCCGTCCTGCAGCAACAAACAGATCACCCGGGCGGGGCCGTGCACGCCGATGGTTTGATCGTTTTCAATATCCGAGGAGCGGCTCGGTCCGCTGATGAAGTGCACAAAGGGCGCCAGCTCGCTGGAGGCAGCAACGCGCACGTGCGGTATGGCATCGCCGAGGCTCTGCACCACTTGGCTCTCCCGCATCACCACGAGGTGCACGAGCGGGACCTGGTGAACGGTGCGGCCTGCGGCGCCTCCTGTGGCGATGACGAGGGTCCCCGTGTCGGCAATCCCGCATGCGGCACCCGTGATTCCCACATCAATGTCCAGCACCGGCTGCTCGCCAAAGCGCTGGGCTCCCCATTTCGCCAGAACCTCCTCCACGTCCACCGGCCACGGGGCATTCTTGCCCCACGCCCCGACAGCGCGCGGCCGCACGGCCTGCAGCGTCTCGTCGAGCGCCGCGCGAAGCCTCGCCTCATCCTCGCATCGGATGACTTCGCCTGCCAACGCTTCGAAGCGCGCGCAGAAGGTCGCCACGCGCTCCTCGTGGCTCGTCTGGCGATCCGCCCAAAAATCCGGCACGCCAATGGCGTCGCGGACAGCAGGTGCCGATCCCGGCGCGCGGCCGAGCCTCGCCGCAATATTGGCCAAAAACGCTGCCTTATCCACGCTTCGTCCCCCGCTTTCTCGCCATCCACCACTCGCGAAACGTCTGCTGGCCGAGCGCAGGAAAATCCCGGCGATCCGTCCAACCGGCGAGTGGGCCGATCTTGGCTCGAATGACGCCGTCTTTCGCAAATCCGCCCTGGAGGCGCCTTGCCACGCGAATGGCGCCGAGATAGCGCCGGTGATCCGAGAAGGCAACGCGGTAGGCGGCGAAGGCCGCCTTTTCGCCGGTCTTGCCACCGGTTTTCGCGACGTAGCGTTGCCGCTCTTTGACGAGCATGTCGTGAAGCGGGATCTTCACGGGACACGCCTCGTAGCACGCGCCGCAGAGGCTCGAGGCGTACGGGAGGTCCTGATACGCGTCGCCTCCCTCGAGGAGCGGCGACAGCACGGCGCCGATGGGCCCGGGATAGACCGAACCGTACGCGTGCCCGCCAATCTGGCGGTACACGGGGCAGACGTTCAGGCACGCCCCGCAGCGGATGCAGTGGAGCACCGCCTGGAAGTCGGGATCGCCGAGTTGGCGAGATCGGCCGTTGTCGAGGATGATGACGTGCATCTCTTCCGGGCCGTCGCCATCGCTTGGCCGACGCGGCCCGGTGATGAGGGAAAGGTAGGTGATGGTGTTCTGGCCGGTCGCGCTTTTGGGCAGCAGGTGGGCGAAGACCTCGAGATCGGCGAGGGTAGGCAGAATGCGCTCCATGCCCATGAACACGATGTGCGTCTTCGGCAGGTTGGCGACGAGATCGGCGTTGCCCTCGTTGGTGAAGAGGGCTATCGAGCCGGTCTCGGCGATGGCGAAGTTGCAGCCGGTGATGCCGATGTCGGCTGTGAGGTACATCTCGCGCAGGCGGCGGCGGGCGAACGCGACGAGATCGCGCGTCTCGGTGGTGAGGTTTTGGCCGCCGTCCGCCTCGAAGAGCGCCTTGATCTGCTCGCGGGTCTTGTGAATCGCTGGGATGATGATGTGCGACGGGGTCTCGCCCGCGAGCTGCACGATGTATTCGCCGAGATCGGTCTCCACCACCTCGACGCCGAGCTCCTCGAGGTGGTGGTTGAGATGGATCTCTTCGGTGACCATCGACTTCGACTTGACCACGCGTTTCGCGGCCTTGGCGCGGACGATGTCCGTCACGGCGGCGAGTGCTTCGCTCGCATCGGCGCAGAAGTGGACGTGGGCGCCGAGGCGCTCGAGGTTGTCCGCGAACTGCCCGAGATAGAAGTCGAGGTGCTCGATGGTGTGCCGCCGGATGGCCTCGCCGCGATCTCGCCAGGCCTCCCAGTGGCCGAAGTCCTCGGTCACGGCCTGCTTGCGGTTGCGGAGCCTGTCGGTGGTGAAGTGGACGGCGCCGCGCAAAAAGTCGTCCTGCAGGGCCGACTTGGCGCGGTCGAGCACGGACGAGCGCGCGTTCATGCGGTCACCTCCTCGGTCAGGCCTGCGGCTTCCGCCAAAAGCTCGGCGAGATGCATGACGCGGATTTGGGCGCCGCGGCGGGAGAGGGTGCCGCCGATGTTCATGAGGCAGCCCATGTCGGTGGAGACGAGGACCTCGGCCCCCGACGCGACGACGTTGTCCGCCTTCTCGTCCGCCATGGCGCTTGAAATTTCGCTCATTTTCACCGAGAACGTGCCGCCGAAGCCGCAGCAGTCGCGGGCGTAGGGGAGATCGACGAGCTCCAGATCCCGCACGTGGCGCAGGAGTTCGAGGGGTTCGTCGCGGACGCCGAGAAGACGGGAACCGTGACACGAGGGATGGAACGTGACGCGATGCGGAAAGCGGCCGCCGAAGTCCACCTTCTGCAGGCGCTGGACGAGAAATTGAGAGAGTTCATAGGTCTTCTCCGCGAGGCGTTGTGCTGCCTGAGCCAAGGCCGGATCGCCCGCGAAGAGGCTTGGGTAGTAGTGGCGAATCATGCCGACGCACGATCCCGACGGGCTCACGACGGCGTCGGCGTCGGCAAACGCGTCGAGCAGCGTGCGCGCGACGCGGCGAGCCTCCTCCGCGTAGCCGCTGTTGAAGGCAGGCTGGCCGCAGCAGGTCTGCCCGATGGGGAAATCGACCTCGCAGCCGCTCGCCTCGAGGAGGCGCGTGGCAGCGATGCCGACGCGCGGGAAGACGGCGTCGACGATGCAGGTGACAAACAAACTCACTTTCATGGGACAGTCCTCCAGGATGGCGACGGGATCAAAAGCCGCGAGTCTCTGTGGGAGAGGTCGTCTCCAGTGTAACGCTTTCACGGCGGCGCTGCACCGGTGAGTTCGCCGTGAATCGCGCGTAACTCCATTATAACAAAACAAAACAAACAAAAAGTCATAAAAAGATGCAAAAAGCCACACCTGGCGTCTTCCTTCGATTTCCAGGCGCATCGATGCATACGCGCGGGCTAGGTTCGGAGACATTACGGTCCAGATTGGGGGGTGAATCGTGTGACCGTCGCGCAGCAGGTGAAGACGACGCTCGCGAACCTCAAGAGCGCGCAGGCGAACCTCGAATCATTTGCCCTCGCGACCGACAATCAAAAGGCGAAGCAGCTGTACACGCAGGCGGCGCAGCAGACACAGCAGGTCGTGCAGCAGCTTCAGGCTCGGGTCGCCGAAATGGAGCAAGAGGAGCCTCAGTACAAGGGCTTTTAATCCCGGATGGCGCCAGGGAGCACGCTCCCTGGCTCGCTTCTCGCCAGTGGAGGTGAGCGGGTGGCGGAGTGGCTGACCATCATCATCCGGTCGCTCATCGCGTTCGCCGCGATGTTTCTGTTCGCGAAGCTCATTGGCAAGCGCCAGCTGTCGCAGATCACCTTCTTTGAGTACATCGTCGGGATCGCCATTGGCGACATGGCGGCCATCATCCCGGATCAGCTCCAGGCGCCCTTGTACCACGGGCTGTTGCCCATGGCGGTGTACACGGCGCTGCCCATCCTGTTGAGCTTCATCGCGCTCAAGAGCAAGAAGGCGCGCGATATCCTCGAGGGCAAGGCGCGGGTTCTCATCCAGAACGGAAAAATTCTCGAGGACAACCTGCGCAAAGAGCGCATGTCGACCGACGAACTGCTGGAGCATCTGCGGGCCAAGAACGTGTTTCAGGTGGCCGACGTGGAATTTGCCATCATGGAGTCGAACGGCTCGGTCAACGTCATGCTGAAGCCCGAGGCGGAGCCGGTCACGCCGAAGCGCCTCGGGCTTATGGTGCCGGCCGAGGCCCAGCCGCAGGTCGTGATCATGGACGGGAAGATCATGGACGAAGGGCTCGCGACCCTCGGATTCAACCGGGCCTGGCTCAAGGCCGAGCTCGAGAAGCTCGGCGTGGCTGTGGAGAACGTGTACCTCGCGCAGGTGAACGCGGCGGGCGAGCTGTACGTGGACCTGTATGACGATCGCATCCAGGTGCCCGAGCCGAAGGCGCGCGAACTCACACATATCCTGCTGAAGAAAGCGCAGGCGGATCTCGAGCTGTACGCGCTCGGCACGGAGGATGAGGGGGCCAAGCGCGAATACGCCGCCATGGCGAAGCACATGGAGCGCGTGGTGAAGGAGACGGAGCCGTACCTGCGGCGCTAGGAGGGAACGCGAGATGCCAAAGGCACAGCTGAAGAAGGCGACGCCCGTGATGCAGGCGTATCAGGCGTTCGCGTCCGCGCGCGAGCCGGCCCGCCCCATGGCGAGAAACTTCGCCATCGCGTTTGTCGCAGGCGGACTGGTCTGCGTCCTGGGCCAGGCGGTGAGCGACTTCTTCGTGTATGTGTGCGGCTTTAGCCGCAAGGACGCCGGCAACCCGACGGTCGCGGTGCTCATTGCGTTCAGCTGTCTGCTCACGGGGCTCGGCGTGTTTGACAAGATCGCGCGGTTCACAGGTGCGGGCACGGCGATTCCGGTGACGGGGTTTGCCAACGCGATGGCCTCGGCCGCCCTCGAGTCGAAGACCGAGGGATGGGTGCAAGGCGTGGGGGCCAACATGTTCAAGCTGGCCGGGGCCGTGATCGTCTGGGGCGTCGTGGCGGCCTTTTTCATCGGACTCCTTCACACGCTCGTCGCGCCGGGGAGGTAGCGCATGCTCAGAGGACATCAGAGTTGGGCGTTTGAGCATCGACCGATGATTCTGTCGACGGCGGCCATCGGCGGGCCGATGGAGGCGAAGGGGCCGCTCGCCGACGACTTCGATCTGCTTCACGCCGACATCCGAATGGAACAGAAGAGCTGGGAGCAGGCCGAGCGCACGCTCTTGGACGAGGCGTGCCAGAAGGCCATCGAGAAGGCGGGCCTGACGAAGGAGGCCATCTCGTTTCTCATCGCGGGGGATCTGATGAATCAGATCATCTCCTCCTCGTTTGCGGCGCGGACGCTCGCCGTGCCGTATCTCGGCATCTTTGGGGCGTGCTCCACGTCGATGGAGGGCCTCGCGCTCGCGTCGCTCCTGGTGAACGCGCGAGCCGCGCGCTACGCGCTCGCCGCGACGGTCAGTCACAACGCGGCGGTGGAGAAGCACTACCGGTATCCGACCGAGTACGGCGCGCAAAAGCCCCCCACCGCGCAGTGGACGGTGACCGCCGGGGCCGCGGCCGTTGTGGCGCCAAACGACGGCAAGGGCGAACACCCCGTCGTCACCCGGGCCACCATCGGCCGCGTGGTGGACATGGGGCTCTCGGACCCCTTCAACATGGGCGCCGCCATGGCTCCCGCCGCGCTCGACACCCTCGTGAGCCATTTCCGCGACTTCGACTTGCCGCACGACTATTACGATCTCGTCCTCACGGGCGATCTCGGCCGCGTGGGCTCCCGCATCCTCCGCGATCTCCTGGTGGAGCATCGCGTGGACATTCCGCAGGACCGCTACGCCGACGCCGGCGTGCTCATCTACGGCGATCTCCCCGAGGTGCTGGCGGGAGGCAGCGGGTGCGGGTGCTCCGCGTCCGTCGCGTACGGCCACGTGCAGCGCAGACTGCGGCAAGGCGAACTGCGCCGCGTGCTGGTGGTGGCGACCGGGGCCCTCTTGTCGCCCATCTCGTATCAACAGAAGGAGACGATCCCCTGCATCGCCCACGCCGTCGCCATCGAGTGGCCCGAGGCAGCGTGCCAAACAGGGGGGCGTGCGACGTGATCTACCTGTGGGCCTTTCTCGTCGGCGGCGCCATCTGCCTCATCGGCCAGGTGCTCATGGATGTCTTTCGCCTGCAGCCCGCGCAGGTGGTCTCCATCCTCGTGGTGGTGGGCGCGGTGCTCGGCGGCCTCGGCCTCTACGATCCCATCGTGCGCTTCGCCGGCGCAGGGGCGACCGTGCCCATCACGTCGTTTGGCAACGCGCTCGTGCAGGGGGCCATCGCCGAGGGCAAAGCCCATGGGCTTGTCGGCGTCATCACCGGGATCTTCGAGCTCACGAGTGCCGGGATTTCTGCGGCCATCGTGTTCGCCTTTCTGACGGCGGTGTTCTTTCGGCCCAAGGGTTGACCCTCTCTCGTATCGAATCTCGTCGATCCCGCCGCTTTCTCCCGGCGCATCCGCATTGGCGAATTTCCATGAAACACAACGCCCAGTTATCTCGTCACCTAGATATAATCGAAACGGGGAATTTCGACACGGATTGCGCCGACGGGAGGAATCACAGACAATGCCAAAGCCGATGGGCGGGCATGGCCGATACATGCCAGGACTGGACGGATTGCGAGCGCTTGCGGTGCTCGCCGTGATCGCGTATCACGTGAATTGGGGTGGAGCTCCCGGAGGCCTGCTCGGCGTTCAGGTGTTCTTCGTGCTCTCCGGCTATCTGATCACGGATCTGCTCGTGTCGGAGTGGCGGGACACCGGCAAAATCGACTTCAAGCAGTTTTGGTTGCGGCGCGCGAGGCGGCTGTTGCCTGCGCTCGTGGTGATGCTCATCGCCGTCATGATCTGGGTGTATCTGGCGGATCGAGCGCAATTCGCGCAGTTCTTTCAGGACGCCGTCGCGTCGTTCTTCTATGTGAGCAACTGGTGGTTCATCTTTCACAAGGTCTCCTATTTCCAGAGCTTTGGCCGACAGACGCCGCTCGGCCACCTCTGGTCGCTCGCGGTGGAGGAGCAGTTTTACCTCATCTGGCCGCTCATCCTCCTGTTTGCCCTGAAGGTCCTGAGGCGGCGCGGGCGCATCCTCGCCTTCACAGGCGCGCTCGCGCTCGGCTCGGCCGTGTGGATGGCCGTGTTGTATCAACCGGGCATGGATCCGACGCGCGTCTACGACGGCACGGACACGCGCGCGTTCGGACTGCTCATCGGCGCCATGCTCGCCTTCGTGTGGCCGTCTGCTGGCTTCAGTCGGCCGCTCGCGCCTCGCCGCCGCCTCTTGCTCGATCTCGTCGGCCTCGGGAGCCTCTTCGTGATCTTGTGGATGATCTGGCAGACGAACGAGTACGAGCCGTTCTTGTACCGCGGCGGTCTGGTGATTCTCTCCATTGCGACGGTAGGCCTGGTGGCGTGTTTGGCACATCCGAGCACCCTGCTCGGCCGGGCATTTGGCTCGCAGCCCTGGCGGTGGCTTGGCGTCCGCTCCTACGGCATCTACCTCTGGCATTTCCCCATCATCGCCCTGACGACGCCGCTCATCGACGCGAACGACTTCAGCCCGCTGCGCGCGGCGTGGCAGGTGGCGCTCGCCATCGCGATTGCGGCGCTTTCCTGGCGGGTGGTGGAAGAGCCCATCCGGCGCCTCGGCAAGCGCCATCGTGCAGAAAGCAGCGCTGTTCGAGAGGTGTACCGCACGCGGCGCGTTCGCAGCGGGCGGCGCCGCCTGATGTACGGCACTGGCGCCGTGGCCGGGATCGCCATCCTGTTCTGCGCGGGGATGACGGCGTATCCGGTGGTGGCTTCGCTCGGCAAGGTCCACGCGAAGCCCGTGACGGCGGGCGAATCCGGCGACAAGCCCTCGGCGCCGAAGGCGCATGCGGCCCAGGGCGGTGGGGAGACTACGAAGGGTTCGCCAACCGGGCCTCATCCAGCCTCGGCGTCAAGCCCGCCGCGCACCGCGGACGTGCGGACCATCGCGGATCCGAAGCCGAAGAAGGCCTCGGGCGTGGGCGTGACGGCGATTGGCGACTCGGTCATGATTGACGTGGAGGCCGACCTGGAGAAACTCCTGCCGGGCATCGTGTGCGACGGCCAGGTGGGCCGCCAGATGTACCAGGCGCCGCAGGTGGTTCAGGCCCTGAAGGCGAAAGGAGAATTGGGCCACATCGTCATCCTCGAACTTGGCACCAACGGGCCCTTCAGCAAACAACAACTGGTCTCCGTCCTCCAATCGCTCGGGCCGGTGAAAAAGATCATCTTGGTCAACACGCGCGTACCTCGGCCGTGGCAAAACGCGGTCAACCAGACGCTGGCCCAGGTGGCTGCCTCGTATCCGCACGTGGTGCTCGTGAACTGGTACCAAGCGAGCGCCGGGCACCCAGAGTACTTCTGGCCAGACGGCGTGCATCTCAATCCCACAGGGGCGATGGTGTACGCGAAGCTGGTGGCGCAGGCGGTGGAGCAGTGAGGCGGAGACGTTGGGGAGTGGGAAGAGGTTGCAGAGGCTCGTCGCGCCCGCGTCGCTGCACGCCTTTGCGAGCGCCTGCTTTGCTGCCGCCGGTGTGGCGAAGCGCGACGCGGATTGGTCCGCCACCGCGCTCATCGAATCCGATCTCCGCGGAATCTCGAGCCACGGCGTCATGCGCCTGCCGTGGTATGTTCACGGTTTGAAAAGTGGAAAAATCAATCCCAACCCGCGCTTGGCTTGGAAGCGAACAGGTCCGGTGACCGCCGTCCTGGATGCGGACGACGCGCTTGGCTTCGTGAGTGCCAAGGAGGCCGCCGCTTACGCGGTCGAGCTGGCCCGCGAAACCGGGCTCGGGGCCGTTGCGGTGCGCCGCGCGAACCACTGCGGCGCTCTGTTCCTGTACGCCGAGTGGGCGACGCTCTACGGCATGGTGGGGCTTTGTTGTGCCAACACGTACCCCGCGCTCGCGCCCCCGGGCGGCCGACAGCCCCTGATAGGCACCAATCCCATCGCGTTTGCCGCGCCCACGCCGCTCGACTATCCTCTGTCCATCGATCTGTCGACGAGCGCCATCTCGCGCGGCGCCGTGATCTAGCGCGCGCAACGCCGTGAACGGCTTCCCGACGGCGTTGCGGTCGATGAAGACGGCGAACCGACGACCGACCCGCACCGCGCCCTCGCGGGGGCGCTGTTGCCGATGGGCGGTGCGAAGGGATACGCCCTCGCGCTCATGGTGGAGGTTCTGGCGGGCGTTCTCGCTGGCGCGCACGTGGCGGGGGACGTCGGGTTCATGTTTGCAGACGACGGCAAGCCGCCAGGCAACGGCTTCTTTTATCTGGCGCTGCATCCTGAGTCCTTCGTGGGCCAGGAGGCGTTTCTCGAGCGAATGGCGTCGCTTGTCGCGGAGATTCACGACGCGTCTTCCGCCAAAGGACAGCCCATCTCGGTCCCGGGCGAACGTCGGCACCGGGAGCGACTCGCGCGAAGCCGCCGCGGCATCCCCATCTCGGACCAGGTGTGGGCCGATCTCGCCGCGCTGGCGGATCGACACGGCATTCCGCTTCCCGAGGTGTGGGGAATAGAGGATGGGACGTGACAAGCGGCTCGAGACGCCGGCCCGTCAGGAGTTTGGTTTGGCGGCCACGGCAGGCACGAGCGTCCCCTGCAGATCCTGCGCCAAAAGCGATCCCGCCAGTTCGTGACCGAGGGTGTTGGGGTGCCAGTCGTCCGCGCTGTACATCTGGATGGACTGATGGTGCGCGGCGAGGTAGCGCTTCATCTGGTTGAACAGGTCGACGACGATGACATCGGGGGTTTTGAACTGCTTGGCGACCCGGATCTCGTCTTGCACGAGCGCCGCTTCAGACGCGACGTCGTGGCCGTACGATGCCCCGGTGGGCGGCGGCGTCACGACGATCACGTCCGCGTGCGCGGCGAGAGCCTGTTGAATCTCGGACTGAACGGCCTGTTCAAACGCGGAAATCGGCGTCTTGTTGGCGATGTCATCCAACATGCCCCACGAGATCACGACCACCTGAGGATGGACCTCGTGCAAAAAGGTGGGGTACTTGGCCGCCATTTGCGTGGGGCCGTATCCCTCGATGGACTTGTTGATGAACTGAAACGAGATGGGGCCAGATTTGGTCAACGTTTGAAAGGCCCGCGCCAGATAGCCTCCGCCCGTCTTGTCGTCCCATCCATGGGCGACGGAGCCGCCGACGCCCATCGCGACGACCGGCTGGGCGGATGGGTGAGAGAAAAGCGGATAGGGGCTCGTCTGACGCGCCGCCGACTGCGCGCTCTCGGGCGCCGTGGGCGGCTGGTCGGCGGCCTTGGTCCCGCAGGCGCTGACGGCGCAGGCGACAGCGCATGCGCCGAGCCACGCGGTCAAGCGGCGCCTTCCCGTGTGATTGGCCATCCTGCGAACCTCATTTCCTGTGGCGTTTGTCCCTTATTATACCGTTTTCCGTCGCCAGCAATGGTCCTGTACGTTCCTCAGTCCTGGGCGGATTCGAACCTGTCGCAGTAGATGTGGATGGCCTGCCGCAGAAACGTGGCCAGCCCCGGGCGGTAGGCATCGATGCGCGCCGTGAAACGTTCATCATGCACGTACAGGTCTCCCAATCCGCGGAAGATCTCCAACGTGCAGTCGTAAAAGTGGTCGCTGATGAGCTTGCGAAGGTTTGCGACCGACGCCTGCACATCTGGATGGTCCGGTCCCTGCTCCATGGCGTCCGCCAAGGTGCGAAAGATGGCGTCCCAATCGCGTTGGATCCCGGCCCAACGCTCGACTGGATATTGTGAGGTCCTGTCGATGACCGGGTCCACGGCGGCTTTTCCCCACCGCGCCCGAGCCTCGTCTGCGTATTCCTTGATGTGCGCTTCGATTTCCGACATGTCGAATCCGTCGAACATTTCCTTCGCGCTCATCGAGCCGCCTCCTTTCAACGCGTCCAGCGTTCGGTCCAACGTCTGCAACATCCGCTCAAGTCGCTCGATTTCTTTCAGCACAAGCGTTCGCTGGGACTCGAGCGCCTGGGCCCGATCGAAGTCGGGATTGTCCAAGATCCGTTGGATCTCTGAGAGCGGAAAGCCAAATTCCTTAAAAAACAAAATCTGCTGGAGACGTTCTAAGTCGGCGCCTTCGTACATGCGGTAGCCCGACGGGCTGATGAACGACGGCTTCAACAAGCCGATTTCGTCGTAATGCCTGAGCGCGCGAACCGTGACGCCGGACAGTTGCGCGACTTCGCCGATGGTGTAGGCCACCTTCCTCTTCACCTCCCACGCCAGCATAGGGCATGACGCGGCGTGAAGGTCAATCGGTCTGTGTCATCCCTGTGGCGAAGGGGGCACACCAGGGCGGACGAGGGCCCACTGAGGGCGACAGAAGGACACATGAAGGGCGGACGAGGGTCCACTGAGGGCGACAGAAGGACACATGAAGGGCGGGCGAGGGCCGCACCATGGGCATAAAAAAAGCGCCCGCATCCGGCGCTTCTCTTCGAATGTCTTCAGGATGTCAACTCGCCTTCGGGACGGCCCGACGAAGTTGCCGATCCGCCCTCGGGATGGCGCGACGAAGAAGCCGGTTCCGCCTTGAAGACCGGCGCCGTTGCGGGGAACTTCGCCAAGATATCCTTCACCAGGAGCTCGGCCGCGAGCGCATGGCCTTTCGCGTTGGGATGCCAGCTGTCGTGCATCAGCGGCTGAATGCTCTCGTGGTGAGCCCACAGGTACGCCTTCATCTGGTCGAACAAGTTGAACACGTACACATTCGGGTTGTGGAAGCTGTCCGCCACCTGAATCTCGCTCTCCATCAGCGCTTGTTGCGCGACTCGGTACGTGGTGAACGACGCCTTGGACACGGGGGTCGTCACCAGCATGACCATGGCGTGATGGTCGAGCGCCTCTTCGATTTGCCAGTGAACCTGCTCATCGTACACGCGGAACGGCGTGTGTTGATACAGGTCGTCCAGCCCGCCCCACGCGATGCACACAATCTGCGGCTGATACGTGTCCAGCCACTTCACGTACGTATCACGAATGCTGAGCACACCCTTGCCCGGCTCCGCCTTGTCGATCACGTCATACGTGATGGGCGTCAGGGAGGAAAGGGCGGTAAACGTCCGATGCAGATAGCCCCCGCCTTTTGGATCCTTCCAGCCGCGCGCCACGGACGAGCCGATCACGAGCACCCGCACCACGCGTTCCTGTGCGGGGGCATTCGGCGCCTGGGTCTCTTCGTTCGAACTCGTTTCACTTCCAGGCCCGTTGGCCGATCCACGCACCGGGTTTGGCGCCACTCCCGTTCCCGGCGTCGAGGCGTCCGCGGACGTGGCGTTCGCGTCCGCAGATGCGGCGACGGCCGCAGGCCCCGATGATCCGCTCCCATCCGACCCACTCGACGCCGCTCGCGCGGTGAGCGACGCGGGCAGCCACAATGCGCTCGCGACGAGCGCACAGGCCAAAAAGCCGATATGCCAGCGCCGTTTCATCGCCACGACCCCCTAGGATGTCTTTTCCTTCATCTTGTCATTTTCATCTCAAATCGCCCTTAAAATCGTGGTTTTTCGCCGATCTCGTCCCGACCCGGATGACTTCGCACCCATCTTGACGCACCATGGAGATATCCGCCTTTGGCAAGCATGGCGAAAGCGTGTTAAGACCTGCGGTGAAATGTCAAGGGGGTGACGAATGAAATTCGTGTAAGTTCGACTTGAGACAAAGCAAGCCCCCCTGTGGAGGATGATTGGAATTTTCATCCTCTTGATAGCGGATGTTTCA
>Ga0167615_1000089_pt1 | contig 32609 bp, 40 predicted proteins | sample BED_Mat_host_9_1_FD_111800 | JGI IMG/M metagenome (GOLD analysis project Ga0167615, IMG submission 111800) | Extremophilic microbial mat communities from Yellowstone National Park, USA - BED_Mat_host_9_15 (v2) (version 2) | ecosystem: Environmental > Aquatic > Thermal springs > Hot (42-90C) >... | reverse complement strand
GGCTGTCAAGGCTGGGAAACGTACCTTGACAGCCTCACATAGGTACGACATCCTGGTACTCGCTACAGGAACGAAAGTAATCTCTTCAAAATGGAGTTTACACAGAACGCTTGACACACCCAGCGAAAGTCGTCGGGCGCTACGCGCAACGCTGAACGCAGGCGCGTCGAACTTGGGCGGCGGACACCGCTCGATCCCAACCGTACGAATCGTCACGATCCCAAATCGTGATGTTGCCTTACACCCCTCCTCTGATGAGAGGAGGGGTGTTCTTGATCCACACCACGCACGCGGTGTTCGCGGCGGCACTGACGGAGGTGATGCTGGTCTCGGAACACGCGCCCATCTCATGGCAAGCAGCAGCTACGATCGCTGTGGCGTTTGTTGTGGCTCCCGTCCCAGATATTGACCAACCCGAATCGTGGGTGTCGCGGCACATCCCGGGGGCGTCGCTGGTCTCGAAGTTCATTCGTCACCGCACGTTGACCCATAGCCTGCTGGTGTCCGTGCTCCTCTACCTTGTGCTGTTCGGCCTCGGGTTTCACATTCCGGATTGGTTGGCGACAGGAATCTTCATGGGATGGGTCAGTCACTGGCTCATCGATCTCGTGAACCCGATGGGCGTGCAACTCTTTTATCCCTTGCCTTGGTGGGTGAAACCACCCGTGCCATGGCTGGCCATTGGCGTCGAAAGCCCTGGCGAAAGCTTGATCCGCGCCCTTATGCGCGTGTTTGTCACGGTGCTCACGCTTTCCTACCTCCTCGTTCATGCGCCACCCATGCTTCAAAAAGCCGCAGGACCGCTCGAAACCTACGCACTTCGCTGGGTGGGCCTGTGGACATGGCCATGGCTCGGCACGGTGTGTCATGTTCTCCATCTTCGCTGACAAGGAGGCACACGTATGGGACAAGGTGCAAGCCTCAGTGGAATCACAAGCAACCCCGCATGGCAGTTAGTCCAGCCATTTTTTGATATTCTCGCGGTCGTCGTGTTGGTCGTGATGGTCGTGTGGATCACGCTGAAGTACATCCGAGGCCAGCATCAGCACATCGTTGTCCAAGTGGTGTTTGGGCTTATTGCCTTACTCTTTTTGGTTGACCCCACGGTCTTCTTTGGTGTGCTCACGTGGCTGGTCGGCAAACTGCCAAGCGGAAGCTGACTTGGACGCGCTCTCGCAGGTGCCATCAGGTGCCTGAGAGAGCGCGTGTTTGGGGAGCGTTGGTATGCCACGAACCTACCAGAAGCTGTTCAAACAGAAGGTCGTCATCACCAACATCAACCGCCGGAGTCTGGGGTTTCGCCTATTTGCGGACGATGTCGTCACGTTTTTTCTCTCGGGGGTTGGATTCCTGTTATTGGACACCTTGACCCCTTTTCGTCTATTGAACCTCGTGGTGAATCGTTGGCTTCTCATCCTGGGATGTGCGTTCGGATTCACGTGGCTGGCGCGAAAGCTCGATCCCGATGGCAAGCCGCTCGTCAAGTATTTGTTCGACGCCGCGCGTTATCCCTTTCGAAGTCATGTGAGCGACGGATGGGTGCGAAAGGCACGGACGCTCGTTTGGCGTCGTGGGAAACGGACAGTCTTTCGTAGACAGGCGCGGGTGTGGTGGACGCACGGGGATCTTCATTTGCCCGTGGAGGTGAGGATGCGTTCACCGGTTCCCTTCACGTTTCAGAGTTCCGTGCACCTGGACGTCAAACTTGGACGACGAAAAACTCGATTCCAACGCGCCGGTCGTTTCCGATGGCCGCGTTTTCGACAAATTTCGGGTCTTCGCCCCGGCAGTTATGAAGTCTCGCAATGTAGGGTGCAGCGCTTGGATCGGTGATGTTGCCCTACAGATCGCCTGGAGATGAAGAACGCCCACACAGAAGGAGGAATCACTTTGAAGCGCGTCGGATGGTTGCTTGTGTCGTTGGCTGTGAGTATCGGAGGTCTGACAGGATGCGGCACGTACACAGCACACACGACCCACCCAGAAGTTGAAACGCAAGCTTCTGCGCCGCCTGTTTCAGCTTCCGTGTCAACGAGCTCGTCAACGAAGTCATCAATACATCCAGATTCCAAAACTTCGCCTGCGAAAGAAGTCCCAGTCGTGATGAAGAGCTTACCGACAGGAATGGTATCGCATCTTCAGCCCTACGCTCAGCGCATTCAGCATATCTCCGCATTGCCCGTGCATGTTCCGTCTTCTGTTCAGAACGTGCTGATCCTGAGCGGGGTTACGGCGTATGCCATTCCCCAGTTCCAAAGCATTTGGTCACAGTTGCCGAATAAGCCTGCCGTTGTATGGGTGGGTTTGACCCCATCCCAAACCAAATCCTTATGGAAGCAGGCGGGCTATCACACGGATCCATTGCCGAGTCCCGTGACCCTGTACGAAGACGTGCAGTTGCCTGTCCCGGTCGCCTACCACAAGGTGAAAGGCGGTTGGGAGGAGCTTCCGGGGATCTTGCCGTCAAGTCAAGTTCATGACTGGGTGACATTTTTCAAAGGAGGGACATCATGAAGCGAATTGGGGTGGGCGTCGGGATCGGTGTCGTTGCCCTTTGGGTGACAGGGTGCGGCACCGCCGCCACAGCCCAACTTTCGACTGCCCCAACTGCGCAGCGGGCGATAGGCGTATCGTCTTCCGCGACGCCGTGGCATGGATTGTCGGTTGCCCCCATGCCGCTCATCCGTGCAATCCAAATCGCCACGGTCGAGACGGGAAGCGGGGAGCTCGTTCCGCTGCCTAGGCAAAAGCCTATCGTGGTGTTCGCACCATGGTGTGATCATTGTCATCAACTCATCCGATTGCTGGCGAAGGAAGGCTTGCTCCCGCGCGTCACACTCGTGGCTGCCGGTTTATCCATGTACGGTTCAACTCTCTCGGTGAATAGCGCGGAGAATCTCGTGCGATCCTCGTTTACACAACTTGGAATATCGATGCCAGCTGACGTCTTATATGCCATGCCGAATAGCGCATTGGACCTTGCCGTAACGCGCTATCCTACGGTACTCATCCCACATGAGCACACCTGGTATTGGCAACCTGGTTACGTGGATAACCCTGCTTTTTGGAAGGTGATCTTGTTGTAAACGAAAAGGGAGAGAAAACATGGAAGCCTTGGTGGTGAAGCTGGGCTTGCGTATCGGGTTGCGCATGGCTCAAAAGCGCTGGCCCTTGCTTCTGGTTTTTGTCTTCTTCCTGTTCGTTGCGCCCTTCTTGGGAGGGTTACTCCTCTTTCTCGCGATCATCGGTGGAGCGAATGCGCTCAACACGGCGGTGCCGGAGAGTTGGAATGGACAAATCCCAAAGGATGTTTCGCCTGCGAACGGGATCCCACAGGCCTTTGTCGCCTACGTGCAACAAGCCAGCGAGACCTATCAAGTGCCGATGCAGTATCTCGCTGCGACCGCGCTCCATGAATCCGCGTGGGAACCGAACGCCTACGCGGATTACGCCGGAAGCCACGCCATGGGTCTCATGCAATTTGAGCCGGAGACATGGAGTGGCTGGTCGGATCCGTATACACGGGTTGATGAGCCGGATACGGATGCGCTTCGCATCGAGCAATATGGTGGCTATGGCGTTGACGCGGATGGGCTGTGGGCGCCAATAGGGACACCGTCCCGCGTCGCGCTCAATCCGGCTGAACTCGCGCAATTGAACGCTGCATGCGCGGCGAATCAAGATCAAGGCTGCGCACCCTACGCGTCGCCGTGGGATCCGGATGATGCGCTGAGCGCCGGCGCGAAATACCTGCACATGTTGTATCTGATGTACGGCAATTGGCCCAATGCCAGTGCGCATTATTACGGTTCGAGCGATAAAGCGGCCGTGCAAGACTACATTAACGCGCTCATGCGCATGACAGCGGCCTACATCCTGGATACGCCACCTGTGGCCTTGCCAGACGGCGGCTATTGGCCGTTTGGGGATGCGAAGCTCACGTTCACAATTTCTTCAGGCGGGTGGACGATGCAGGCCACATCGAACGACGACAACACGCCGTTGGTCAGTGAATTCTTGCCGTCTCTCCCGATCATCGCGCCGACGTCCGGTACGGTGACTTGGACGACGAGCGGCAGCCAGACGACGATCACGTTACCGCTCCCGAATGGCAGCACCCTTGCCTTACAATTCGCGTCTCGACAGGGGATGAAATGGGCCTTGGCACAGAACCAAACGAAGGGAACCGTCGCAGCGGGCGATATCGTGGGATTCCTCAATGTGACGCAACCCGTTCGAGTTTCGAACACCATCTCCACGTTGTTTTCATCGGGCTTTTCAGGCGGCATTGTTGCACCGCCGGGGCAACCGGTGCACACGGGAGGATAACACGACATGGTGGAAATCTTTGTTCGTTTCTTGCAACGGCTCGCGTCGGGAGAAGCATGGCGCGACGCACATATGCGGTTTTGGCTCGATATGCGAGCCTTTGGCGTTGAAGTTGAGACACCTGAAGGTAAGGTGGAGCAAGGTATTGTCGCGGGATCGCCTCATTGGAAGGCGGCCCTTCGTGTTCGCGAGGTTCCCTGCACGGATGGTCTCTATCGCGTTTACTTTCGAGGTGAGGCCACTCCGGAAGAAGAACAAGCCGTGGAATTCGCGTTGGCGGCAGACACGTTGTTGCACGATCACGAACGATTGAAGATGGAGGCGACCCATGACCCCTTGACGGGTTGCTTGAATCGAAAGGGCCTTCAGGAGTGGTTTGAGCGACGTCTGCGACGCTACGACAATCTGGAGTTTGTGTTGGTCCTGATGGACTTTGATCACTTCAAGCGTCTCAACGATACACAAGGTCATGCCAAAGGCGATGAGGCACTTTGTGCTATTTCGCAAGCCTTGGAAGCCACGAAACGTGCCACGGATGTGTTGGCGCGCCTGGGCGGCGACGAGTTTGTACTCATCTTTGAGGCATGCGCCTGCCACGAGGGGATGGTCGAGCGCCTCCAGCAAATCAAGTCACGCTTGCCACTTCAACCGTATGGTTTGGATGTGACGTTTGGGGTTTCATGTTTTCCTAAGCATGGAAAGACCTTGGAACAACTCTTGGCGCAGGCTGACCTGCGCCTTTATCAAGGGAAGCGCATGGGTGTCGGGCAGATCGTCTGGGGCGAGGAGGCGTGTCATGGTTCAACTGCAGATTAGTGCGGAAGGCGTCATTCTGTACGCGATCGGCGACACCGAGGCGCTTCTTGGATTTCGTCCAGAGGAGTTACAAGGGTTGCCATGCGAGCTCCTCCATCCTCAACTTCTTGAGCTTGGGCTGCATACGCACTGGGTGCGGCGTCGAGATGGCGAGGGGACGCTCATTCACGCCTTTGTGGAGGCCGAACCTTCGGGCGAGTATACCCTTCGGATGGCTCATGTGTTTGGGAACGAGAGTGAACGGATGAAACTCGCCTTTCAATACGCATTGTTTCGCGGTCTCGCGTTCGCGGCGGAATACGGCGATCCGGAGCTTCTCGATCACTTGTCCCGCGTGGAACGGTATACCGTGTGGATTGCTCGCGATGCCTTGAATTTGCCTGAACCGGATATCGCCCGGGTGACGCTTGCTGCGTACGTCCACGATGTGGGGAAGTCCGCCATCCCGCGAGAAATCTTGTACAAACCCGCCAAGCTGACCGACGAGGAGTACCGTCTGGTGCAAACCCATACGACGAAGGGGTGGGTCGTCCTTGAAGAAGTGGAGCGGCATGTGCGTCAACAGACACCCTGGCTGTATGACGCGAAAAGTTGGCAGTGGGCCAAACAAGTGGCGCTCCACCACCACGAAAATTGGGATGGAAGTGGTTATCCCACAGGGGTCTCGGGACAGGACATTCCCCTGCCAGCCCGAGTGGTCAAGGTCGTCGATGTGCTTGACGCGCTGATCCAGGCTCGGCCCTACAAAGAAGGCTGGCCACCGGATCGGGTGCGGGATGAATTTGCGCGGAAAAGAGGGATCGAGTTTGACCCCGGTCTTGTGGATTGGCTCATGAGTCAGGATTGGCCGCAACCGAATGGCGAGGCGAGCGCGTGGAGGGGTGAGCCAGGATGGTTGCACTTCTGATTGGATGCTTGGGGTGTCTTTCCGTGCTGGTCGTCGTATGGGGATGGGCGAGCGCGCGTGAAGAGGAAGAACGCCTTCGTGTCCAATCCGTACGGGGCTCGTACAACCGTCAAGCGAAGAAGAAGGGATTTCTCGAATCCCTGCATCAGAACATGGTGTTCTTCGCGCGTGAGATTGGGCACCCCGAGTGGGCGGATATCGCGTATCGCGTGTCGTTTGCCATGCCCCTGCTTGTCGCGGCGATCCTGTTTGTTATCGGTTGGTATTGGGCCATGCCTCTTTCGCTTTGTGCTTTCTTTCTTCCCTACTTCTATCTGAACCGCGTTTACAAGCGTGCGCGGTTGTTGCTCAAACGACAATTGCGGCAAGCCAGGCTCTTGATCGCGCTGCTCACAGAAGCAGGCGCCCCCATCGAACGGAGTATTGCCGCAGCCGAGTCGGTCACGAGCTATCCGCTCAAACCGTACCTGCGCGACGTGTCCATCGCCATTGGCGCATCCGAAGATGCCAAAGGCGCGGGGATGCGCGTCCAGACCGTGGTTGAAGCCTTCATGGGGATGGCCGAACGTCTTCACCTCCCTGAGGCGACGCAGTTCGCACAACTCTTGACGCAGTCGGCCCGATACAACACGCCGCTTGTGGACATGATGTTTACCTCGCTCGACATCGAGGAACGCATTCGAGACACCGAGGCGGAGCTTCGTTACAACAACGCGATCTCAAAGATCAGCTACATCTCGACGCTTGGGCTTGGCATTCCTGTGTTCGGATACCTGTTTCTCGCGGTTTTCAGCTATGCCTTGCAGATCCTCGGCAACGGTTTTGGGATTTCGTTGTGAGTTTGCCATACACCCCACCTAAGGATGAGGAGGTGATCTCATGAGGAGGTTGATCCGAAGCCCAACGAGGCTTTGTCGTTGGCGGCGTGCAGGGACGGGCACCAGCGGGATGCTCGTCAACCTGATCTGGCTTTTGGGCAGCATCTCGCTCTCGACCGCTGGGGGGTTGCTGCTTGGCAGCACGCTTCTTGACGGGGTGTTCCCTGCCGCCCTTCGCGCGTTTACTGCGATGTTTGGCGCATAACGCATTTGTCATTTCTCAAGGAGGATGAGGTCATGCATCGTTTGGCGCAACTGCATCATGCGGCTTGGCTCCGGTGGCGCAAGGCGGGGCCGGAGTCAACGAACATCACGAAAATCCTCTTCATGATCTTTGCGTTTGTCATTGCGTTCGCGTTTATCATTACGATGGTCGTGTTGATCTTCAAAGGGATTAACACGGCCCAGTCGACGGGCGCCAACGCCATGAACTCGATCACGTCAAGCTCCGGTTCCAGCTCGTTAGGCGGGTACTCGGGCTCGTACACCGGCACGGGCAACATCACGCTGCCGAACCTCAGCAGTTCCGGGTCGGGATCCTGATTCAGCAAACAAGAGGCGAGCGACGCAGTTCGCTCGCCTCTTGTTGCATCCAAGGGGGTGAATGCCATTTGAGCGTCTGGAGACTTCGAAACGCAGGCACAGGGGTGAGCCTGCTCTACGCAGGGTTGGTATCGACGGCAGCCGGACTCGTGGTGCTTGGGCTGTTGATCACCTTCACGTCGCTCATCCATGTGCGAAGCGTCCTCGTCACGGCGGCGGATAACGGCGCACGCGTGGCGGCGATTACTGGCAACACGCAAGTCGCACAACAGGCTGTGGCGGACACGCTCACCGAAGCGGGGTTGCCCCAGTCGTACGGCGGTCAATCCCTCTGGAGCATGTCGTCGACCTCCGTGACGTCGGGGGCGGCGGTTCCGGAAGTACAAGTGGCGGTGCACTACAACGCACCGATTTTGTTCCCCGACTTGTTCGCAGCACTCGGACATCCCAATAGTCTGCCACTGACCATCCCCATCACGGTGACGGCATCCGATGTGAACGAAACGTATTTCACATCGAGTTGAGGTGAGGCTTGGAATGTCGGAGTTATACAAAGGTCTGGTTTGGGTGACCATTGGTCTTTTGATGCTGGTTATGCTCATGACCTTCGGTGCGGCGGCCGTTGGTTATCGGGAATTGCGCGCAGCGGCGGAAGCGGCAGCCTGGTCGGGGCAGACCGCGCTTCATCAGAACGTGACCGCGACCACGGGCAACCAGGGCTACTTTTTGACGGCGCTCCAATCGTCTTCGGATCCGGTTCAGGCCGCCAACACCCAGTGGCAGACGAGCGCAAACGAGATGCATTTGTCTGCGATGTTCTCGAATTTGCAAGAATCGGCGTCCGTTACGAACAGCCAAGTGACCGTGACGGCAAGCGGCGTGTTTCACGTGCCGTGGCTCGATACAGCATCTCGCGTGCTGTTTGGCGGGCAATGGGCTGTGACGTTCCAAGTGCCCATGAGGGTCACGGTGGTGGGGGCGAGTTGACACCGCTTGTGCGATTTGGAGTCCAAGGCACGGCCATCGCCGTTCTCCTTTGGAACGTGGCGCGCATGATGTGGACACCCATCTTCTGGCCGTTTGCAGCCGTGTTGTTGATGGAAGCCGTGTGGCTTGGGTTCTCATTACGAAAAACACCGCGTCGAGTCGATACCACAGGGTCTAGCGTCTTGGCATCGAGCGGGATTGCGGTGTATCCCGTGCTCATCACTTGGGTCGTTCCAGGGCCGTACATCGAGCCGACGTGGCGGTTCGCAGTTTCGTATGGCGTACAGCTTGTAGCGCTGGCGCTGGAGCTTTGGGCGCTGCTTTCGCTACGGGGCGCCTTGACCCAGCTTCCGGAAGCGCACAGTCTGATTCAGACAGGGCCCTATCGATACGTTCGGCATCCTCTGTACGTCGCCTATATCATCGCGTTTCTTGGATCGTGCATGGGTGTATGGCGAGTATCCCTGTGGATCCTGTTTGTGATCTTTGTGATTTTGGAGTGGATGCGAGCACGAGCGGAAGAACGTGTGTTGTCAAAAACTTTCTCTGCGTACCGGTCGTACCAAACGCAAACCGGGATGTTCATCCCGCGTTGGCGAACCCTTCGGGAGGTGTTGCGCGGTGTTTGACTTGGAGCACGCGCTGCTCGGTGCGGCGACTTTGGGACTCGGGGGTGTCGCAGGCTATGGGGTGTGGCGAGACAAGGACAAGGTGGCTGCAGAACGAAAGCGGTACGAAGGGCAACCCCGAGCGCTGATCGCCCGAAGTCAACATCTCTACACCTTGGCGGATACGAGCCAGTGGATTGCACGGTTTTCTCACTTTCGCCGGACGAAAGCGGAGCGGCGCGACAAAGGTGCCATCTGGTTTCGGTTCCGCATCGAAAAAGGTGAGGACGGGGACGTGTGGTTCTGGCTCATCGTCCCCGAGGATCGCAAAAATGGTGTGGCGGGTACGTTGCCCCCGACGCTGGAGTGGCATGAGGTGCCGCCGGAGCGTAAGCCTCGTATTCGCTTAGACCCCAAGGTGCGGATGTTCGTGACCGCCCGACACGCGCTTTTGCCGTTTGCGCGCGAGGGAAAGCGAGATCCGCTGGTCACACTGCTTCGCGCCATGGGTAACAACATGGCCGTTGAGATTGCGTTTAGTCCTATCGACGAAAGCGAAGCCTTGCGACGGGTGAAGAAAGAGCATCAAAGGGCCGATCCAGAGCTTCGTGGGCGCGGGCAGGGGAATGTATGGGCGGATTTAGCAAGTCAATCCTTGGCGGAACTCGGCGCGGCGTTGACTGGGAAACCTGCGGGCAAAACCACCACAAACCGCCAGTCAGCCAAGCCCGTCGTGCTGCCGCATCAAAAGCGTCAGATCGGCGGGGTGGTCCGGCGCTACGACGAGTTGCGTGAATTGTTCCATGTCACCATCCAGTTCGAGGGGGACGAACCCTACCGGGCGAAGCCCTACTTTCAAGGCATGCTCGGCGCGCTCGTCGACCTGTCGGCCGAGAACCAACTCATGTCGTCCAGGCAAGCCAAGCCGTTCATCATGTCGGCGGAGGAACTGGCGCAAATCGTGCATGTGCCGTCTCCCGACGCATGGGCGAAGATGCCCGTCATCCGCGAGCACGCGCAGACGCTCCGCGACGACGAATTCGCAGAAGGCGTGGCGATAGGCTATCTTCGCCATCCCACGCAGGCGTCGCGGCTTGTGCGCATTCCGTATGCGCAGTTTACACGCCACTTTCTTATGACGGGGATGACTGGCGCGGGCAAATCGACGACGCTTATCTTTCTGCTGCAGTCGATCTTGGACGATTGGGTCACGCAAACGCCGGGGAACCCAAAGCCAGGGCTTACGCTCATTGACCCCGCGGCGGAGACGACGCTCATCTTTCTGTCACGCCTCCAGGCCGCGTTGCCGAAGGACAGCCCGCTTTGGAAGAAGGTCCATTACATCTCGTTCTCCAATCGCGACTATCCGGTGGCGCTGAATCTGTTGCAAGTCCTGACGACGGAGGCCATTGTGGCGACATTGAGCAAGGCATACGGCGGTGGCGCGCGCATCGACGAGATCATTGACATGTGTGTGCAGGCGTTCAAGGAAGACGACGAAGTTCAGCACGTCCTCGCTGGCATGATCCCGATGTTGAAAGACGAGAACTGGCGGCTGCAGGTCTTGCGCCGTCTGAAATCGCCTTTGGTGCGCACGTATTGGGAGCAGACGTTCCCAGCGCAAGCCAAAAACCCGGACTACTACGCGCCGGTGGAACGCCGCCTGCGTCCGTTCGTAACAAGCAGCACGGCGCTGTATTTCGGCCAACCGGAGTACGCGCTGCCGATCCGCCAGTGGATGGACGAGGGCCACATCCTTCTGATTGACGTCAAAGCCCTCAGTGCGGAACTGATGAGCCTCATCATGGGCGGGCTCATTGAGCAGTATTACCACGTGGCCTTGACGAGGCCGGAAAGCACGTCGCTCACACACTTCTTGCTGGTCGACGAGTGCCACCGCGTCCAGACCGACATCATGGCAAAGATCATCGCCGAAACGCGCAAGTTCGGCTTGTCACTTGGGATGATCACGCAGTCGGTTGAGCAGTTTAGCGGCGAATTGAAAAAGGCGATCAAGGACGTACTTGGGAATTTCTTCTCGCTTCGCGTAGGAGCAGACAGCGCGCGGATCATGGCGGATTTGACCCAGGGGCATTTCACCCCGGAGTATCTGCGGGCGCTGCCGGACAACGTGGCGGCGGTGTATACGGTAGTGAGCGGTAAGGCGCAGTCCTGCGAAACGCAAGCGCCACCCCCGGATATCTACGAAGGATTTGCGCCCAACGCCCGTGTGGTGGACTTCTTCAATAAACCCGCGCTCCGCAAGCGGTACGAGGAACTTCGTGCTTTCAGCTACGAATTGCAGAAAGAGTTGGGACGCCCTGCCCATGAAGCGGAAGAGCGGTTGAACTTCTACTTGGAACACGGATACTGGCCTGACGACGAGGCGAAAATCTCCAAATCGAAGCGTCGCGCGTCGCGTGGTCTTAGCGCAGAAGAACTCTACGGTTGACACGCCGTGGATTTTCAAACTCACGTGGCTAGAAAACCTGGCCTGGGCGATACTGGGTATGTTTTTTTTTTTGGATCGGAGATGCGCAAAAAAGATGGTTCAACTCGGTAAATATGTTCATCGGTTTTTTGACGATACAAGCATCTGGATTACCTTTGGCTTTGTTGTCTTCTTCATGTCCCATCAATCAAGTGCTTTTTTGTTTCGAATACATCTTCATCTGTACCGTTTTAATTTGGGGGGTGTTTCTTATTGTTGATCTGATTTCAGATTCACCGGTTCTTCGTCGGGTACGAGAAAAATGTTTGCACAGGATAAAGTGCATGTAAAGTCCTTTTTGCCCTACATCTCTCAAATAGACGAGGAAGGATCGATGATGTCCCAAGAACCACAGATTTGGCGTGCGAAGCCGTACACGCTGCACATCTACATTCGCGATCCAACGCTTGTCGCCTGGCTGGAGAGCTTGCCCAAACGCCAACGTTCTCGGGCGATTGAGGCGGTGATGCGGCGTGGCTTGGAACATCCCGAAGTTGAACGCCCGAGTGTGGACATCGACGATTGGACCGAACGGGTGGCGGAAGCTGTGGTGAAGGCGTTCCAAGCACGAGGGTGGACGATGGCCGTACAACAGCCACAACCTTCAACCCCGCCGACCATCCCGCGTAATCCGGTGACGGCGTTCTTGCAGAGGTGGGATGTCGATTGATTCTGGAGTGGCGAAACAGCGAGTTCCCGCCGGAACAGAAGCTTTTAGGCGTGGTGTTTGATGCGGGTGTCATCCTGCGTTCAGATATCGTGTTCTTACTGGGTTGGAACGAAGGACTCCTAAGAAAATACGTCCATCGCGTCCGAAATCTTCATCCCGAGCCGCTCCTTCGTGGTGGATGGACGCTCAACCGCTCCTCCTACGCGTATGTGCTTACAGAACCGGGCGTGCGATATGTCCATCAGATGCTGGGGATTGACGGGAAACCCGTAACGATGGATGCGCTGTGGAGCCACGCGCTGGGGCTGAACGCCATCTTGATGCGCTATTTGCGAAAGCACGGATTCGATGGTGTGCGATGGTTCAACACCCGTGAAGCCACGGATGAACTTTGGTTCTTGCGGAAACTTGCAACTGGTGCAACGGACACGGATTTGCGTGCCACGGCGATACGGCCGGATGCTGCGCTTCGCACATCCGGAGGGTTTTGGTGGATTGAATTCGACAATGCAACGGAAACGTCAAGGCAATTATGGCGTAAATACCAAATGTATATCACCAATCTCTCCGACCTGGACGAGTCCTTTCGTCATGTCGTATGGGTGACCAAGAACGAAGCACGGCAAAGGAGCATGGAAATGATTTGGTCCCAAATGCCGGAGAACCGTCTCTCTATGCGATTCTGTATCGAGGGTCAGGAAACGTTTGAAGAATGAAATACCGTTGAATCATTGTAAACCAGCCATTGATTCACTGGTAAATGATTGTGATCTATCGGCATGGATACAGCCGGGGTGATGCTTGATTGCGAACTGAATTTGTCTTGCTAGAATTCAACACCACCGTCTTGCTCGGCATCTTGGCGTTCTGCGCCCTCACCGACATCCTTTACCGCCGCGTGAGCGAAACGGGGCTTGGGGTCACGGCCCTTGCAATGCTCGCCGTGGACGGTACCGTCTTCCATGCCCGATGGTGGCTGCTCCTGTCACTCAGCCTTTGCGGCGTGAGTCTCGGTGCGTTGTGGTGGATGGTAGACCGCTCTCATGCGCTTGGGGATGCCGAGATGGTTGGAATGATGGGGATGGGGCTTGGGCCGTTGGCCCTGGTGCCTGTGTTTCTTGCACTCGTAGCGGCTCTGGTATCGCGCCCATTCTGGCCTGTTCTCGCGGGGTCCCGAGTGCAGAGCGAAGAACGACGCTTGGCGCCTCTCGGCGTCTATTTCTTTCTCGGCTTGGCATTGACCGTTCTGCTCTTTCTGGCGGTTTTGCGGCCATAACAGAAAGGAGGCAAGGCTTATGAAAGGATGGCGTTGGCGCAAAGCGGGACCGGACCACATGGTACCGCGAATCATCCTCATTCTATCAGGGGTATTGCTTGCAAGCGCGGGTGCCACGGGTCTATGGGTGTTGTACGCCCATGGCGGCAATCGACAGGCGGTTGCGGCAGATAGCATGGCCGAGGAGCTGTGGGGTCAGCACATCCCGGCGTACACCGTGAGTGTGCAAAACGGCAACGGCTCCGTGCAACAGACGGGCATTGTGGGCATGCAAGTGTCGCTGTCTGCCAGTACACAACAGGCGCTGGTTGGGCAAAGTGTGACGTTGACCGCCACGGCGAGCGAGGACGTCAGCGGATATGAATTGGCCATCTACGACGTGACTTCTGGACAATGGGTCGGACAGGCGGTGACGAGCGGTACTCAGGCGACCGCAACCGTTTCACAGACAAGTCCGGGCGCTCATCAATATGTCGCCTACATTGGAAGTCATGGCAACTCACCTGTCAGCGCCTCATCACCTGTGCAAGTCACTTGGAATGCGTTTCAAATGGATTTGCAAGCTTCTCCAAATACGAATGTGTTCCCTGGGCAGCCTGTCACGATCAGTGGGCAAGTCATGTCGAACGGATCGGGCGTACCTGGCCTTCTCGTATCCGTTTCCGCAAACGGGGGCAGTGTGTCACCATCACAAGTTACAACGGACAATAACGGAAATTTCACGGCAACGTTTACGCCGTTGGCTGCTGGGACTTATACGATCACAGCTACCTGCCTTGGTCAGAGTGCATCCACTTCGGTGCAAGTTCGTCCTGCATTGTCGGTGTCGCTCCAAGCCAGCGCTTCCGATGTAAGCATCGGTCAAGATGTCACGCTGACGGCCACAGTAAACCAGGACGTGGCACCGTATGCACTCGACATCTTAGATGAAACCACGGGTCAGTGGGTGGCTGGACCGGTGACGAATGGAACCACCTTGACGGCAAACGTTTCGCAGTCGACACCGAGCACACACACGTATGTGGCTTTTGTTGGAAACGCCAATAGCACGTCCGGAACGCTTGCTCAGTCAACAGCGGTCCATGTAACCTGGTATCCAATGTTAACGGTGGGATGGAACACATCGACGTGGCCGCCGTCCTTGACGATCACCGGATATGGGTTTGGGAATACCTCTCAAGTTACACCAGGGATGTTGATGATCGATGATCCGACGCAAGGATGGCGAGCGGGGCATCCTGGGGATGCGGTTCAGCCACAAGTCCAATCTTGGACGAACACGGGGGTTGTCGTATCAGGGTTTGCGGGCTATGGCCTCTCCGATCAGACCAATTGGACGGATGGCAATGGAAGCTGGGTCTTCCGACCTGGCGATCAACTGACCATCCAAGTGGTGAATCCGCAAACTGGGACCTCTCAAAGCACGAACGTGACGTATCCCACGTCGGCTTCGATGCCAACGGTCACAATCAACCCGATATCGCTTGCGCCGGGTGCACAGACCAACATCACGGGTCATGTGTCTTTCAATGGCCAGCCTTTGGCGAACCAAGTGGTGAATGTCGCTGTGTCCGCAGGAACACTTGGAGGCACAGCGTATGCGAACAACGCAAGCGAGCATTTCGTCACAACGGATGGCAATGGAGACTTCTCCATCCCATACACGGCACCGCAGCAGGCGGGTTCGGTGCAGGTCACTGTGATGGCTGACGGTGTGACGGCGACTCAAACCCTCTCTGTGATGGCACCGCAGACCATCACCGTGTACAGCGGGGCTCCGTTGCCTACACCTACGCAAGACTTCTATTTCACAATTCCACCCACAGCAAACAACACGTGGACGCTGTACTTAGACATTTGGAATGCACCATCGTGGACCTATGTGTATCTGCGCAATCTATCGACGGGGCAAGTCATTCAAGTTACGCCGACGATGGCTACGAATGATAACAGTTGTCCGAATTTATGTTACGGGAATGCGTCTGGTGGATTTGGAAATACGACGCCCTACACCTATATGATTCCTGTGCCACTCACACCGGGTACGTGGGATCTCTACGATTCAGGGAGCTATGGATACATTTCATTGATTCAATTCGCACAAAACTAAGAGACGATCTGGTCCGATCCCCATATGCTTTGCCGCCCACGGGCGGCCTTTTTTGTGTTGCCTTACAGGTCTCGAACGAATGAAAGATCTTCTTGAAAAGGAGCGAGAGCTCGTGAACAAGGGTGAACTGGTGGCGGAAGTACAGGCAAGGGTGGGCTTACCCAAGTCTCAGGTGTTACACGTGCTCAATACGTTCTGCGAGGTGACAACGGAACGATTGCAAGCGGGTGAAGAAGTATCCTTACCGCCGCTTGGGAAATTCCAGTACGTGATGCGCTCCGCGCGTCGGCAACGGAATCCTCAGACCGGCGAGATGATCGACGTTCCCGAAAAGGCCACGGTGCGCTTTCGGCCATCCGGGGCTTTGAAGGGGCGTGTGAACTGATGCGCGGGTATTTGTCGCTTGGAGACCACCACGCGGAAGCATGGATTCGCGCCATGCTCCCGCAGGTGGAATGGGTGGAAGCACCACAGGGGGCGGAATGGGCATTGGTCACGCAGATTGCTGCCGCGAAAGCTGCGCTACAAGCGCAGGTGCCCGTGAAATTGGTTGCGGGCACGCAGCGAATCGTAAAGAAGGCTCGGCAACTGGGTATCCCCGAGGAACGTATTCTCGCCGTGCCGATGCAGGATCGGCTCACCGCCTCGCAAGTTCTGGCGTTTCTATTGCGCGATTTCGAATCTCCCCCTGTGCGATGCAAGCCAGCGCCTTTTCGACTGCAAATCGTGTCAAGCCGCCAAGCGGGCGGGACGTTTATGGCTTGGAACCTGTTTCACGTCCTTGTGTCTCGCGGTGTGAAGGCGAAGCTCCTCAGCGCTTCCAGTGCAAGCCCACTCGCAACCTGGGTGTCACCACCTTATCGCGACATCGTCTTTGGCACGACGGAGACAGAAGGCGGCGAGGTCTGGGTCATCGATACATCGGACACGAACATCGCCGTAGACGCGGATGCCGTGATTCTGGTGCAGGACTGCGATCCCGCCAAGGCGCTCCCCATCATGCGCGACGACAACTATTGGCTCGTCATCAACCGTGTGCCGATGGGCTTGGAGGTCGAATCGGCAGCCCATCTCATTGTCCCTGATTTTGGCGCGGCAGCTTATGAAGCCATGACGACAGGGGTGCCGGTGGCGGCTCAACACGCTTCCTTCGCATCGGCGCTCTGGGAACTATGGCTCGCCATGGACGAGGATGTACACGACATTCGGCTTGAGGTCGATCTCCAAGTGGCAAATCAAGAAGGGGCGCAGGAGGCGTTTCCCGATGAACAGAGAGCCTCTCGCGAACACGAAGCCGAGGTGATCGGCTTCGTGCTGGATGAATGAAGGGAGGTGGACACGTGCTGGCGCTTCTTTGTGCGAGCTCATCCGAAGAGATCCTGGCTCAGTGTGAAGGGATTTTAGACCTGCGTCTTTTCACCACCATGTCCGAATTACGACGATACGCGGCCATAGGGGATGTGGAAGGGATCCTAATCGATGCGCGATTAGGCGTAACCACTGCCATTCGCGAACGGCTACCCCAGATTCCGATTTTCGAATTCACCTTACCATTTGACCTGTCGGCGGTGATGCGGTGGACGGAGCAGATGCGTAGCCAACGGACGAGCGAAAACCCGCAACCCGTCGCTACGATGGAGAACGTCGAAGTTGCGCCGTCCGCCACACCTTCGTCGTTGCCGCCGATCCAGGAGGCTAAGCCGCCCTCTGATACTCAACTCGATGCAACCGTGCCCCTGAACGCAGTTGAAGGATTTCGACACACCGTGACGCCTGGGGTTCGTCGGCGAACGGTGCCTGTCATCATGCTGGACAGTCCCAAAGGGGGTGCGGGGCGCTCGACGCTCGGTGCGCACACGGCATATTATGCCGCGTTGCGTGGGAAACGTGTGGCGGTGATTGACCTCGACATGAACGGTGACATCGCACAAAAGTTTGGGTTCGCAGATGCTCCAGATGTCCGGGGATGGCGAGGTCGTTCGGTGGAAGAAGCCGTTCGAGACGGGATCTGTCTGCTTCATGAGTCCAGTGTGCACATCTTCCCATCGCCGCAAAGCCCGGAAGTCGTCTTGCAAGATCCGACAGATGCGGAGTATCTCTTGAATCTGTGTCTTGAAGAGATGGACGTCGTTCTGTTGGACATGCCACAAGGATGGACACCGATCCATCAAGCGGTACTGCCCTATACGACGCAAGTGCTTTTCGTGGTGGTGCCTGCGGTCGATCAACTCGCTCGGATCCAGGAGCATGCGGACAAGCTTGTGTTTGCGGGGTTGTCGAACCATGAGGTGGCACCCATCCTGAACAAAGCCAAAAGGGTTCGGGCCGATGAGCGCGCGATGCAACACTATCTGTTGCCGTTTTCGATCCGCTCGGTGGTGCCGTTCGATCCGACGATTGACAAACGCGGAGGCGTGAATGGCAAACGGATCGTTCAGGCCATGCGGCCGTTTTGGGACGAAGTGCTGGGATGGTCTGCAACGCGAGAGAGGCGGCGGTGGTTTGGATTCCTGCGCAAGGCATGATTGCCCTACAACCTGCGCAGAGTCAGAGGAGGTGCGCTCATGGTCATCGGCGTGGATCTCGGCTATGGATGGGTCAAGGCGACGAATGGCGAACGTTCGAATCGGTTTCCGGCGCTTGTGGGTGAGGCGCATGAACTTCTCTTGCCCGACCTGTTTGGCGTGCCGGAATACGACGTCCACATCGAGACGCCTTTTGGAAGCCGCCGCGTCTTTGTGGGTGAGTTGGCTCGCCAAGAAAGCCAAGCGGCTTGGAACCTTGCGACGAAGAAGTTTGAGGATACGGACACCGAGGCGCTGTGGCTCACGGCATTGGCGCTTTTCGCAAGGGACGGCGAACCGCTGGATGTCGTGACGGGATTACCGCTTGCACATTACGAGGCACAACGGGCAGCGCTTCGAGAGCGGCTCCTGTCGCTGCGCGGACGTGTCACAATTCAAGGCCGAATCGTGGAAGTGGAAGCGCGAAGCGTGCGGGTCATTCCTCAAGCGATGGGGGCGATGATTGCAAGTCTCTTGGATCCGGCGACGTTGGAACTGCGCAACCCGGCCTGGACGGAACACGGTGGATACCTACTCCTGGTGGATGTAGGGACGCGAACGACGGGGTTTGTCACGTTTGAGACGCAGCCGGAGTTGCGCCTCATGAACCGCTTGTCAGACTCCGTGGACGTGGGCGTCCATGACCTGTATGTGGCGTTGGCAAGCGTGTTTCGGCAGCGGACCGGCGAGACACCGCCTTTGTCCGACGGCCTGTATGACGAATTGTACGCGCGCGGTGAAGTGTTCTATGGCGGGCACACCGTGTCGGTCGAGCCGGAACGGTCGCGGCACATCGAGCGGATGGGCGGACTTATCGTTCGACGAATCCAAGAGCACCTGGGCGCGGAGGCTTTGAAGCGCGTACACACCGTGTTTGTCGCAGGTGGCGGGTACCGAATCGTCCAAACGACGCTGCAACGGATGTTTCCACAGGTCGTCGTGGTGCCCAATCCCCAAATGGCCAATGCGGAAGGCTATCGCCTTTATGGGTTGACGCGCGCCGGGAGCGGGAGGTGATGGCCGTGTCTTTGCGTAAACAGCCCATTGTACGTTTGATGGATCGGTCGACCTACGGCCATGAGATCCTGTTGGCGCATCCGAAAGATACCTTGGGACTCATGGCCGATGCGGGCTTGTTGGTCGATCTGGATCGGTACATTGTCGACACAGCTCTGCATCTGGCGCGAACCCAGCAAACCAGGGTGTTCGTCAACGTCACGGCGGAGCTTTTGGCAACACAACATTTACCTTTTGCCCCGGACGATGATTTGACGGGACTTGTCCTTGAAATCACCGAACGCAGCCGCCTCGACATCGAGGCGGTCGCTTCGTATTTGGCACCCTACCGAGAACATGGATTGCAGATCGCTTTAGATGATTTTGGTAATGGCTTCAATGGATTACCGCGGTGGACAACGTTGCGACCGGATTTTGTGAAAGTTCGCCTGTCGAGCGGAATGGAGTTCTTTCTCCCCTTGATCATGGACGCTGCGGCGCAGCTCGAGGCGGAGCTTGTGGTTGAAAGAGTTGAAACCCATGAACAGGATATGTGGCTCAAGAAGTTGGGTGTGACGTACGGACAGGGGTTCTTCTACGGGCGACCGGTCCCGATGGAGGGAGGCGCAGCATGAGGAGCGTGGGTTTCGCAGGATTTGCGAAAAGTTTCTTGGCATGGAACTTGGCCGGAGTCGTGCCGCACTGTGTGATTTACGCAGACCCTCGATCGCCCTATCGCGTATGGAATCGGCGTATGCTCGTGGTCGAACGATGGGCTGACGTCAAACGAATGCATCCTGAACCCGAATGGGTTTGCATCGACCATGAGGAAGCAGAAGTGACGCCGGACATTGTGATCTACGGTGTAACCCCTGACCTTGCACGCATCGAAACTGCGCTCGGGGCCAAACAGCAAAGCTTACGTCCCATCTTGTTTGTGCTCGTCGGGTATGAGGAGGCAGGGGTTCCGTGGCTATTTCCGCCAGCGTTCCAGCCAACCATCGTCGTGCCGTGGGACATGCGTCAGGCGACATCTCCGTTGGTCGGCGAGCCACTGACTCGTCGCGATCCGGTATGGAGGGCAAAGTTCGAGCAACTGTGGGAGGCGATACAGCATGTGGCTGGTATTTGACCATGATCCGGTGCGCGGCGAGCGACTGAAACGCTATTTGGAACGTCAGGGCATCGCGGTTCATGTGGTCTCCAATGAGGATGCTATGCCGAGCCATACCCGGTCGTTCACGCTTGCCTTGTTTCTCGACACATGGAACGAAGCGACCGTGCGTCGAGTGAAAGAACAATTGGGACTATCGGTTCTCTATTGCACCATCGACACAATCACGCGTGAACGATATGCGGAGCTGTGCCAAGCGGGTTATGACGACGTCGTGCCGTATCCTCCGGCACCGGACTACGTACGGCATTGGGAACGCAAAGCGGACGAGGACCAGGGCAGGGTGACACTGGAATCTCTCGTGAGTCGACCGCGGAAATCGTCGTACACCGATTTTCGTGAGACAAAACCATTTGAACATCTCAGCATCGCGCCTAGACGTGCCAAGGTCATCTGTGTGACCGGCGTGAAAGGCGGCGTGGGAAAGACGACGCTCTCGGCGCTCATGGCCAGTGCACTGATGGTCAAGGGCAGACGCGTGGTCTTGGCGGAGCTTGATCCCAATGGAAATCTGGCCGGACTCTTTCGGACAGACCGCACGGTGACCGCGGATCGATTTGAGACCTTGCCGGACGCGCTTACAGATCCGGAGCTTGAGCAGAACATGATGCGTACAGCCGGAGGATGGTGGCTCATTCCGAAAGGCGAGCGCCCGCTGGGGCTGAGCCGCGACGGCGCAGAGCGCTTAATCCATCTTACTGGGCAGTACGCGGACTACGTGGTGCTCGATACCCATGCCAGCCAACTGATCTCGACTGTGGTGGCACTGCAGGAAGCGGACGTCGTCTTGGGCGTCACGACGACCGATCGAACCACGTGGACGGACTTGCGACCGTTTTTGCAACAAGGTGAGCGTCCTGCGTACTTGATTCTGAACCGCGTTCGGGAACGGCCTCGACGCGCCGCGGACATCGTCGCTTTCCTGGAACGGGAAATCGGCTATCGCGTGGTCGGCGTCGTACGTGAAGATGATGGGATGTACAAGCGTGTTCAACAGGGATTGGCGCCGATGGGTTCACGCAAGACGAACGCGGAGATTCAACGCATTCTGCGCGCGGTGAGCGTTCTTGATACGTCAACGAAGTCCAAATGAGGGGTGAAACCATGAAGCGAAGTGCGTTTCTCTTAACGGGTGTTGGATTGGCGGTCATCGCAGGCGGGCTGTTTGCCGTGGGATACAAACTGACGACAGACACGGTGCCTGTCATCACGGCAAAGACCTATATCCCGGCGGATACCCCGGTCAACCCTTCAGAGCTTGGGACGGAACAAGTGCCAAGAATGTTTGCGCGACAGATGGGAGCTATCACGAACGGTCAGTCGCTTGCCGGGCGCTATTTGTCGGTGTCTGCGGTGCCGGGCGAGCCCCTCACGATGAACATGGTGGCGACGGCCAATGATTTGCAAGCCTTGGTCACCCAATATGCCACAGCCCATCATGTGAACGGCGTGCTTGTGGATTACTCTGCGAATTCAGCGCTCGCCAACGCGGTGCAACCCGGGCAAGACATTGCGCTCGCCATCAATCCTTCTGGGCAGAACGCCACGCCCCAACTCTATCCGGTGCATGTGTTGGCCGTGTCGGCGCCGCAGCAGCAAAACAACTCGCCGCTTTCCATCAATAACAATAGTTCCAGTAAGACACTCTACCTCTTTGTTCCGACAAGCGAGTATGACCAGATCGCGCAAGCCATCTTATCCGGTTCAGCGCGTGTGGTCTTTTTGCCGAATCACTCGGCAGAGACCGTTTCTGCACCGAGTGAAACATCTACGCCGCCATCTGTTGCAAAAGTGACCATGCCCCAAGCGAGCAAACCTTGATGCCATGCAACCGCCCTTCTTCATGAGGGGCGGTTTGTTTGTGACGCTGCGAACAAGGAGTGTGATCGTCCATGAGCATCATGGAGATTGAACGCGCACAACGCGAAATGGAGCAAACGCTGCGGGATGAGCCCCAGACCGACCGCCTCGCCCAAGAGGCAGAACCGTATTACCAACGCCTGATGGCGGAGATTCGTCGTCGGAACGAGTGGTGGCGAGACCTGCCGCCGCGCCGTTCAGCGTATGCGTATCTCGGCCGCCTTGCGGGCGAAATCGGAGTGCCGCACGCCTACCGGGAGTACGTCATCACCACGGCGCTGAATGATATGTACTCGTACGGCAAGATCCAGCGCCTCATCGATGACCCGCTTGTGTCCGACATCCAAATCTATGGTGATTTCGGGACGTTCTACATCAAGGCCGGGAAACGTTACGAGTCCACCGAGGGGCGCATGACGAACGAGGAACTCTATGCGTTCGTACAAAAGAAGCTGTCGGGCACGAACTATCACTTTGACCTCTCCAAACCGTCTTGCGATGCCATCCTGCCGGACGGATACCGCATGCACGTCGTCGGCGGACCCGCAGGGTGGACCCTTCCCGAGGATGAAGATGGAAGACGCCTAGAGCGGGACTGCCTCATTGTGACGATCCGCAAGCCGCTCCGTAACTTCACCCTGGAGGAACTGTGTCAGCTTCACACGTTTGACGAGACGATTTTGCACTTCTTCGAATGGATGCAACGGCTTGCGCGGCCCTTCCTCGTGGTGGGAGGCACGGGGTCGTCCAAATCGACGCTGATGGCGGCGCTCCTAGGGCTTGTGCCGCCAGATCGGATCTCGGGCATCATCGAAGAGATGCCGGAACTTCAACCCTTATGTGCACGCGCGGCACGGCTTTATGAGCGTGCGCCAAATGCCGAGGGTAAAGGTGCGGTCACCATGGACCAACAAGTCGTGAATACGTTGCGCATGCAGTTCGACAACGTGTATATCGGTGAAATTCGCACGTCGCCTGTGACGTGGGAATTCTTCCAGGCTGCGTCGACCGTGACGTATCAGACCGCAAGCACATTCCATGTTCGTGGTTGGCCGGACACAGCGGCGGCGCTCCGAAGGCTCGCCGCGCTACTCTCGAGCCACGAATCCAGGCCAACGACCACGATGGTGGGCGATCTCATCACCATGGGCGTCCGGCACATCATCGGCATGATGTCGGTGCCGGAGAAGGGCGGGAAACGCGTGGTCGAGATCTCGGAAATTCTGCCGTACGAACCGCAGGAACGCCGCATTCCTTACATCGTGATTGCGCAATGGGAGCCAAAGACGGACACGTGGCGCTTCCATGGCATCACTGAGGCCATGGCGCACGAGGCCGATGTCCAGGGTTACGCGATTTCGGGACTGCCGGTTCAAGCTAATCCAGAGATCCGATACGTTTATCTCTGAGATTCGGGAGGGAAGCGCGTGATCGGGCAACTGATCGGCGTGTTCATCGGGCTTTCGCTCTTGTGTTTCTTCATGGAGGCCGACCTTCGGAAAGCGCATCAAGAATCGTTGTGGCTTGCGACTATACGCGAACGTTATCGCCCTGTGAAAAGGCGGATTCCGGCACTGGAACGCCTGGCTTATGAAATGCGGGAAGGCGGTGTAAAGCCGGGATGGCTCTTGACTTGGGCCGCGACCGGTTTTTCGCTCGGTTCAGTGGTCATCTCGTTTGCAGAAGAGTCGGTGCTGTTTGGTGTGCTCGTAAGCCTAGCCGCATCGGTCGCAGGCACGATTGGATGGATTCGGTATCGATATCGCAAGCGTAAGCGAGCGCTCTTCGATGCACTCGTGCGCGAAGCGCTGCCGATTGCGATCACGACATTGCGTGCGACAAACCGTTTGGAAGCGGCGTTCGAAGATGTGGCACGCATTGCACGAGACAAGCGCCTGAAAACAGAGTTTGATATGCTGGCGAAAACCTGGCGTGGACTTCGGGTTACCCCGGAACAGGCGCTGATGCTCGCAGCGTCGCGGTGGGAGATTGAAGATATGGTACAACTTGCGAAGGCGACAGAGGAAGCTACCAAGTATCATGCGGATTTGGCAGAACTTTGGCTCAAGTACCGAGAACAAATCGAACGGGATGAGGACAAGCGTCGGAAACTTCGGGCCAAAACACTCGCAGGACGTAGAAACGGCCTCATCTATGCAGGGATCGTCGTGTCGATGTTCGGCCTCGCCTATCCGCGTGTTCAACGATACATGACCCCTCTGGCTCACACGGGTTTTTGGTTGGTTCTCTTCCTCATGCTGACGTGCACCTGGATAATCTGGCGCACAGGAGAAGTGATCGAAGTATGATGGCGAGTCCGGATGTGGAGGAATCCTTCAAACTCCAACCAAGAAGTTTAAAATCCGAACGACTCACACGGCATTATACGGTCACCGTGAAAAACGGCGTGGCGGTTTTGCATCACACGCCGTCTTCATGGTGGCCTTGGTATTGGATGGACAAAGACAAGTTTCAGCGAGAACGCCTGCGGGCGTACCGAAAACTGGCGCAGAGCGGTCGGACGGACATCCGCGAGGTTCGCGGGTATAGCCTCTGGATCGACTATACCCGAGACGGGTTCCAGCAACACGAAGAGCCGGTACAGTTATGGCGTGACCAAATGGGCTTCATCTTTCTCTGGCTTTCTAACGTCTACAACTGGCGCGTGAAGCGCATTCCAAAGCTCATGCGCTTGCTTCAACGGGACACCGTGTATGTCGGGACGATGGACTGGGAAACGTTTGTCGAGCGATTTGGATGAATTGCCTTCCACCCCTCCTAGCGATGAAGGAGGGGTTTTTGTATGACCACCTGCGCCGTTTGCAGCAGACGTCTTACGCACCCTGTGTCCGTCGCACGCGGCACCGGGCCTGTCTGCACCAAGCACGTGGCCGAGTTCATTGCCATGATCTCGGCTCAGACCGCCGAGCGCATTCGCCAATCGTGGGCACGTCGGCGGGACGAAATGGTCGGCGTGAACGAGATGGCCATCGCGAACGCGAAGGCCCGGTTCCTGGCGAGGATTCGCAGGCAAGCTTCCGTGCCGACGTACAGCGGCATGATCGCAGACCAATTCAGCAGGACGCGTGAACGGGAAGAGGTGCTCGAGTTCCACCACTTCGCGGACGCCGCCGTGCAGGTGCACTCCGAGTCGGGCCGCGAGTACGTCGTGACCACTGACCGCACGGGCGCCGTGGCCGTCGCATGCTCGTGTCCGGATCATCAGCACCGCCATCGGGTGTGTCGGCACATGGAGGGCTACAACCGCTTCGCTGCCGAACGCCGGATGGTCGAGCAGTCCGAAGCCGAGCGCCAGCGCGTGGCGGAGGGGATGAGGTCGGAGACAAGCTCCGAGGTGCCGTTTGAGACCACGAGCCGCGTATCCGCCGCGCCGACGATCCTGACCCATATCGTCGACGGCGAGGTCGCATGGGACCACGAGCGCGACCGAGCACTCTATGCTTGGCACGAGCTGCACCGCCATGACGGCGTGTACATGAGCCGGGACGACGCGCGGTGGCAAGCATTCCGTGACCATGCTCGAACTCTTGAGGGACTCGGAGCGTACGAGACAGAGCACGTGCTGGATGGGTCGGGTCTCACCTTTGGGATCGAACTCGAAGTGGAGAACGTCAATCGCGAAGAGCTGGCGCGCGAACTGTACGCTTACGGATTCTCAACGCAACGGAACCAACAATCGTACAGCTCTCGCGTGAGTGAATCGACAGGCTGGGTTGTCAAGTATGACGGAAGTCTAGATGATGGCGGTGAGATTGTCTCGCCACCACTGCGTGACACACCAGAAACATGGGAAACGCTCCGCAAAATCACAGAGATCGCGCGAAACCTGGGTGCCATAACGGATAGGCACACCGGCCTGCACATTCATATGAGCCACTCGATCCTCGACGACCGGGGTTATCGCTGGCAGCGGCTTGCGCGTTACATGTACTGGTTTGGCAACGAGTACTACAAGATGGGCGCGGCGAGTGATCGTCATTGTGCGACCATGCACCGCGGTTTGCGTTACGCAGGTCCACTCCGTCTGCGCGACCTTCGTCAACTGCGCCGCAATGACACCGCGATGTCGGCTTCGCGCAAGTTGATTGGCTATCGCTGGCACGAAGACCGATACAAGATTATCAACACGGCCAAGTTCGTGGAGCACAACGTCCCAACGGTGGAATTCCGATACCCGAATGGCTCATTGGATCCAATTATCATCCAACGTCAGATCCAATTGGCAAACGCCACGGTGATGCAGGCAGCGTATCTGCGCAAACACATGCCCGGCGCTGAGCGTCTTCCGGCGCTTTTCCGTGGCGACAGTTCAGATGCGCTGGCCGAAGGAGCGGAAGGACGCTTCCGTCAGTTCCTCGATACATTCGGGAGCGACCGTCTGCGTCGCATCGCTACGGGTCTATGGGTGCGAGGCGAAATTCCTCTCTTTTATCAAGAACAAACACATGTTGACAGCAGAGGATAACGGAAGTACAATTGGTTCAAATCAAGATGGAGATTCCAATCAAGGCAAAAGGAGGGCGGTGCGGATGATCTACTTCGCCTATGGCAGTTGCATGAACGAACGTGACTTCCGGCGGACGTGTCCCACCGCCCAAATGCTCTATGACGACGCGATCTTGTTCGGGCATCGGCTCGCATTCAATGGCTACTCCGAGGCTCGGCGGGGCGGCGTGGCGAACATCGTTCCGGCGCGCGGGCAAACGGTGCATGGGGTGTTGTGGTGGGTTCCGAACCGAGAGGTCAAGCGCCTGGACCGCCGCGAAGGCGCGCCGCATGTCTATCGTCGTCTCCTCGTGTTTGTTCGCTGCGCCGGGGAGTGGGAAGAAGCCGAGGCGTATTTTCTCGTTCATCCGTTGACCCATGAGATCGCGCCGTCAGATGAGTATGCGCAGCTCATTCTCACTGGAATCACCAATCCGACCTATCGGCGTCGCGTAGAACAACACATTGCTCGGTTAAGGGAGGAAGGGACGTATGGAACAGCAGTTACAGCCTAATGCGGAGGCGTTGATGCAGCGGATCATGGACGGCACCTTCGACACTGCGTGGCGGGCGAAGTTCTGGACGCCGCTTCGCGAAGGTGAGGTTCCCACGAAGGAGTACATGGTCAAGTTCCTCGATCGCGAGGCGGCGGAGACGCATTGTCCGGTGGGGATCCTGACCTACGCCATGGACTACCCGTACTTCGACACGGACGACGAGATCACGAAGGCCTTGATGCGGCTGGAGATCGTCAAGCCCCTGCATCACGACATGACGATGGTGGGCGTGAAGTCGAAGATCGTGTACGGGCCAGTGCTGATCCTCGACAACACGCAGCCTCCGCCCTATGCAGATCCGGAGGAAGCGGAGGAATACGAGGAGATGGAGTGGAGCGACGAGGAGCCTGTCGAGTGGAACATCTTCAACGACCGGACACTCATCCAGTCCTTGATCCGAAACGGCGCACTGATCGTGATGGAGCGTGCGGACGTGCACGTCCTGCGTGGCGACGCGGCGCTGCGGAAGGTCAAAGAGGGGCATTGTGGGAGCTGCCGTTACTGGTGGGAGGGTCTGTGTACGGCGTACTATCAGCGCACGAGTGAAAACGCGCCCATTGGCCGATCGTGCACGGACTTTTACCCGAGGTCTGACAAGGAGAAACCCGCTTCAGACCGATACGTGCTGTTGGAGGCCGACGACATCTACGTCCCGCCGTACACGGCGAATGCGCTGTTTGAGACGGATGGCACCGAGACGGCGTGGCTCAAGAAACTGAAACAGGAAATCCGCGACAAGGGTCTGAAGACGGACTGAGGTGATCGACCATGTTTCACCACTATCACTCATATTCGCACTATGCGTATCACCCATTGCTCCACGAGTTCGGGCGCTCCATCGTGCATGGGTTCGGTTGGGGCATCGGCTGGCAATTGGCGCGGCATTTGCCGTTTGCGTTACTGCTTCTCATAGTTGTTGTGCTGGGTGTAGGATGGTTCATGATGAGACGGCGATATTGAGGAGGAGAATTCGGATGCTTGTGACAGGTTACGTTCGGAAGGTCGATCATCTCGGGCGACTCGTGATCCCGAAGCGCCTGCGGAAGGACCTGGCGATCAGCAACCATGATCCGATCGAAATTTACGTCGAAGGTGACTCGGTTGTTCTCAGCAAATATCAACCTAAATGCGTGTTTTGTGGAGAGCCAGCGGACAAGATAGTTTGGGAGAAGCCAATATGCGAAACGTGCATGCACGAGTTGAACGTTGTTGGAAGGGAATTGGCATATCAGAGGGCGAATTAACAGAAATCAAGTGAAAGACAAACTTTCCACAAAACAGAGGTGAATGACGTGTTGGTAGTGACTACAGAACGGATTCCGGGCTATGAAGTGGAGAAAGTGCTTGGTCAGGTTTTCGGCGTTATCGTACGCAGCCGTGGTCTCGCAGGCAATGTGGCGGCCGGTCTAAGGAGTCTGGTGGGTGGCGAGATCAAGGAATACACTGAGTTGCTGGAGGACGCTCGCCGGAGTGCTATAGATCGAATGGTGCAAAATGCGCATGCCATGGGTGCCAATGCTATCATTATGATGCGTTTTGACTCCAGCGAGATGGGGCAGACTATGACAGAAATTGTAGCGTATGGGACGGCTGTGGTCGTTCACTCGACCAATGGTCATCACGAATGACTGTGATCATTCTTACCTACTGCGCTGCTATGGTTGTGGTTGCCGTTGGAGCTCTCTGGTGGACTAGAACATTGCGTAAAAAACGTTCTAATGAAAAGACACCAGTGCCACCTGGCTTCCAATTGACGAACGAGGTTTCGATCGATCCTACGACCGGGAAAAAACAGAGGGTGTGGTACAACCCCAAAACAGGCGAGAGATTTTATGAGCAAAACCCTTAATATCCCAGTAAGCATATCCTGCATCTAAATGCGGAAAGAATGTCGTTTATAATTCGAACTAGGCTCTGCATTACCCCACGTAACTCCTTCTTGAAGACGAAGAGCAAAGTGAACTGAGGCCCGCGGCGGAAGCGGGCCCTTCAATATCGCACGGCTTCCTCAACTTTGGCCATCCGCTCAAGCGTAACCTGGACGGAGGATCCTTCTGTTGAACGCAGATACAGCTTCGAATCCTTTACGAACGGTACGCCCTCGAGCACCTTGTCTCCAAGCTTGCTCTTGAGGGTAATCCGAATCGGGCTCTCCGCTTCAATTGCTTCGCCGATGAGAACGGAGATCTCGTGCCACTCCGCTTCGGTGAAACCGTTGATGCGTGGTTCGGGATCTTCGGCGACCGGCTTCTTTTTGGGCATGAGGTTCCCTCCCAAAAGAAGAGTGACTTTTGAGAGAATCATATCGTGGTCGGACCCAAAACGCAAACATGTGTTCGTGTTTTGAACGAAACTAACGTTCAGGAGTCACTTCATGATTGGGATCAAGCCACACGACGTAAAACGTGTTTCCGTCACGATATCCCCAAATTCGCCCTTTTTTGCTCACTTTGATATGGTGTAGCGTTTCTCTTTCTACTGTAGATGGAATTTTGCGTTTCATACTAGATTCGTGGACTTCATCCCATCCTATGCCTGGATGTCGATAAATCTCATCCCAATCCATTCCGGCTAACATCTTGCACTTGCGAACCATCTGTGCGAAGAAGTCGACATTGATGCGGACTCTGTGTCAATACCCCTAGCCAGTTGTGTGTGTATTCTGTGTGTTGTGTAGACAAACTGAAATCATCGGCATATTGTAAAACGCCATACACGACGAGTGCCCCAGGGAACCTAGACGTCGAGTAACAAGAGAGTTACAATTCGATTGTCGGTTGAGTGATTTTTCCTGAAATCTCTAGGTTTGAAATGCCCGCAATCGTGCGTTTTTGAGGGCCCTTGAGGTCTAGTGGATCGTTAATTTTAATCCTGGTGGGCCCACCACGGGTGCAGAACGCCCCGAAACGCCCGATGACCGGACGTTTCGGGGCGTGCGGTTTTTTGGGGGCCGCGGACGAGCGCAAGGCGCTCCGGGCAGGCGTTGGCCACGGCGCATGGGCGAAGGGGTGAGGACGGTGCCAGTTGGGATTGGCTATCGGCCCACGGTGGGCATGGTGCTGCAGGATCCGAGCATTTGGATTTGCGTCGGCATTGCCATGTTGCTGATCGCAGTGGGCCTTCTCAGGCGCCGCGCGTTGGAAGCGCACGGGGCCAAGGGACTGTGGATCGCCTTTTGGATCCTATCCTGTCTACCGCTTCTCATGGCGCTCGACATCTTCGTCATGGGACTTCAGAGCGGGTGGCGAATCGTGGGCAGCGTGCTGCAGGTGCGCACGGACGCTGGCGTGGCCGAGATCGATCTCACTCGCGCCCACGCAGCCTGGGTGACGCAAAACGGGCTGTACGCGCTGGCGGATCGGGTGCTCGGGACGAGCGCAGGCGCGTACGCGAGCGGCCTGTTTCGCTTGAGCAATGGGGAGTTCGCACACGTGTATGAACTCGCGGGTCTGCCTCGGCTCGCCGTATCGGACGGCCACACGCTCGTCGTTCTCGCGACACCCGACCTCGGCGCGCTCGCGCGTCACGTCGCCATGGGTGCGATTCCCCCGGTGCTGCCGGTCAGTGTCTTCCCCATCCATCCCCTTGCGGGCGCCGTAACCCTTGTCGTGTGTGCGGCTATGGTCGTCGTGCATGTGGCCATGTGGCGTCATTACCGGATGCGCGTGCCGGATCGCGTGACGTCGCACTGGGGCGTGACGGGACGTCCCGACGGGTACATGCGGAGGTCCAGTTTCTACCGTTGGGGAATTGGCATGGCGATTGGCTTGGGCGTCTTGTTCACGTTCATCTCGTGCATGACCTGGGCAGGATGTCTCCTTGGGGCCATCGTGGAAGTGCTCGTCGCCGTGCTTTGGGGCGCCGTGTGGCGGGCGAACCTCGGCACGCCGCGCACCGCCTGAGGATGTGTCGACCGTTTCGCGCCGACCGGGACAAAGACCGCGTCCTTTCGGCCTGTTTCTCCGTAGCATGGTGGTGATCTTCGGGGAAGGAGGGACCATCATGTACGGCGGGTGCTTTGGCGCCTACACGCAGTGGGCCGTGGTGTTTCTGATCATCTTCGTGCTGTTCTTCCTGCTGGTTCCGGCGTACAACAACGGCGTCTGAGCTGGTGGCGTAGGAACGCCGTAGTCAGTCATTCACCTCTCGCGGCATGGAATGCTCAGGCTTCGCGGATGGACTGGCGGGCTGCTCACTCGGGATGCGGCCTGCCTTTTTCACCTTGAACAAAAGGCTGCGCCCCGGAGCGAGGGGCGCAGCCTTTGATAGCCGCTCTGGAGCTGGCGGCGGACCTTCACCGACCACCCTGGCAAAACACCATACCCAGAGAGGCCCGTACGCGAGGAGAATCGTGTCACGCAAAAACTGCGCCACCGCTCTGTTCGCGATCGCGCTGACGGCGAGTGAAGCCACCTTCTCCAACGCCGTCAGAGCGGCAGACGTGAGGACCAAGGACCAAGGGCGGGATCGCAACCATTGCACAGCGGGAGCGAAACTGTGGCGACTATTCTTGCCAAGTCCGCTGGCCACACCAAGACCAGCGCAACGCCGGTGACTGTGAGGGCACCGAAATCCAACATGAAGGCGGCGATAAAAATCAAAATCTTCACACTTTAAAGCGCAGCTCGATATTGGGAGGACAGGGGGGATAGGCGATCTCGGCGGCGCTCATCCACACGAACATGCCCCCAGCGACGATGGGCCCCAGTGAACGCCGCAGACTCGTATGCCAGCGTGGGGTGCCGCGAAATGGAAAACACGCCTTTGCGGCGAACCAGTTCGTGGTAGAAACGGTGAACAAGAAGATGACGAGCGCTGCGGCGGCGTCCGCACTGAGTGGTACAGCGTGTCTGGTTTCCAGGAGGTTGATCAGCCAATCGGCAGCCGAGGTAGCAGCGGACAAAGCAAGCGTGACGAGGAGCAACCGAGTCAGTCTCAAGGAGGAACATCGAACCTCGTTCAACGAAATAGCCACCGGCCAGATGAGGTCTGACACGGTGGCGATGAGGTGGAGCGGGTGAGGGGAGTCGAACCCCCGCCGCCAGCTTGGAAGGCTGGTTTCCCGTTCGTTTCCCATCCCCCAATGCCTCTCTGTGCTTGCTCCGAGGCACCGAATACATAGATTGCCAGATTCGTCTCTCCTGTGATTTACTTTTTCTAGGATACCAGTCCACCACACGAACACCGCCTCTTGGCACACCGAGAGCTCTCCTCGGACTGGTCTCCTGAGTTCGCTTCCCTTGGAGGTGTTGCCCCATGCCGCGGGGTCAATTCAAAGCCCGCGTCCGCGCCGACGCCACGCGGCAACCTGTGCCCATTGACTCGCCCACCAGCCGC
>Ga0167615_1000088_pt1 | contig 32903 bp, 26 predicted proteins | sample BED_Mat_host_9_1_FD_111800 | JGI IMG/M metagenome (GOLD analysis project Ga0167615, IMG submission 111800) | Extremophilic microbial mat communities from Yellowstone National Park, USA - BED_Mat_host_9_15 (v2) (version 2) | ecosystem: Environmental > Aquatic > Thermal springs > Hot (42-90C) >... | reverse complement strand
CCACGTCCGCGAGCGCGAACCGTTTCGTTGCGTGACGCGGCTCTCTGTGCGTTCATAACGCTCCGCGCCGATTTTCTCCGTCGCCTCCGCATCGATGATGAATTGGGCGATCAGTTGCATGAGCTCACGTAACACGTCGATGCGATCCTCATCTTGCATCTTGCGAATCCATTCCAAAACTGCGAAGCTATTGAGCGAAGCCATCGTTGCGTGCCTCCTACTTTTGGTGTTCGCCACACTTTAGTAGACACGCACGGTGGCTTTCTCGTCAATTGGGACTGACGGATTTTACACCACTACTTGAGACTTTAACCATTCTCAATCTCGCCTCACGGATCTATAATATGTCTTCTACCCGATCTCCACGCGATCAGATGCGAGGAGGTGGGCTAACCATGAACCATTTCGTGATTTACGCCCTCGTGGCGCTCTTTGCGGCGCTTTCCGGGCTCAACGATGGAGGCAATCTGCTCGCGGTGCTCGCGAGTTCGCGGATGTTGCCGGTTGTGGTCGTGATTGCGGAGATGAGCTTCGGCATGTGTGCCGCGCCATTTCTCGTCGGCACGCGCGTGGCGCAGACCATCGGAGCCGGCATTTTGCCGATCTCGGCACTCAGTTCGCCCGTTGTCACCGCCGCGCTCGTCGCGACACTGCTCACGCTCGTCGCATGTTACGCTTCCAGGCTGCCCACGAGCATCACGTTGGCGCTCGTCGGCGCCATGGGCGGAGTCGGTGTCGTGATGCTCGGCATCCACCGCGTGCGCTGGGCGAGTGTCGGCACGGTAGCCGCGTCGCTCGTCGTGAGCGTCCTCATCGCAGGGTTGGTGGGATACCTGGTCCATCTGGTCGCCCGGGCGTTCCTCGGCCGCGTTTCAGCGCGCGCGGGACGTGCCGCCCTTTGGTCGGAGATTGCGACGTCTGCGTGCGTATGCATAGGATACGGCGCAAACGATGCGGAGAAAACGCTGGGGCTTCTGGCGATCACGACGGGCATCACTCAACATCGCGCGAGCTTTCACGTGGCTCCGTGGATGGTGGGCTTTTCGACGGCAGCGTTTCTCGCCGGGTTGCTCGCCGGCGGCTGGCGCGTGGCCCGGACGATTCAAGGACACGTGTTTCGCATCCGCCCCATTCACGCGGTGATGAACGAGTTCGCGACGGCGGCGGTCGTCATTGCGGCGTCAAGCCTTGGCGGGCCGGTGAGCACGACGCAGGCGCTGGACAGCTCGCTCGTGGGCGTGGGCGCGAGCGCGCACGCGCGACGGGTGAGGTGGCGCGTGGTGCGCAAGATGGCGGGCGTGTGGCTGATGACCATGCCGCTCGCGTTTGTAGTCGGATGTGTGACGGGACAACTGTTTGTGTGGGAGGGATACCGATGAGCAAGCTGGCGCAGTGGCTTCGCCCAAACGAATCGAGGTTTTTCGCCCTGCTCGAGGCGCAGGCGCGTCAGGCGCAACGGGGCGTGCATTTGCTCGGCGAGATCGTGGAGAAGGAGCCGGGAGAGGCTGAACTGCGCCGGTACGCAGAGCGGATGCATGCGTTGGAGCGGGAGGGCGACGCGATTCGGCGGAACGTGATTGAGGAACTCATTCGCAGTTTCATGACGCCGATGGATCGGGAGGACATCTATGATCTCTCCCGCAGCTTGGACGACATCCTCGACTACGCGCACACGACGGTGCAGGAGTTTCTGGTGTACGCGATTCCGTTTGAGCCGGCCATCGGCGAGATGGCGGAGGCGCTGAAGGAAGGCGTGGATGCGCTGGTGGAGGCGGTGGCGGGACTGGGGAAGCCAGGGCCTGCGGTGCATTCGGCGATTGTGCGGGCGAAGAAGATGGAAAATCGGATGGAGGAGTTGTACCGGGAGTCGAATGCGAAGCTGTTCTTGAGCCAGGATGTGCACCACATCTTCCGGATGCGCGAGGTGTATCGCCACCTGAGCAACGCGGCGGATCGGCTGGATAGGGCCGCGGACATGGTGGGGAGCATCTTGATCAAAGGGCTTGGGTGAGCGGGGGAGAATGACGCCGAAAGGGCAGTGAGCGGATTTTTGCTCTTGGTTGCTGAAAGCCTTTACAAAGACCTGAGCACTGGGTATACTGAAGGCAAGTTCATATATCGTGCCTCTGAGATTCGGAGACGGCGGCAAAGATGTGTGGGAATGCCCACATGGATTTGTCAGTCGTCTCTTTGTTTTTGGAGGCACGGTTCAGGTTGGAAAATGGCGCCTGCGCGCGAAGCGCCAGTTGACATGGTGATCCGGACGCCATGCCGACAGCCAGCCTTTGTCACCCTCAATATTGTAAGGAGGTAGGCTCGTGAAACACTCAGTCTGGGGTGAGTACCTGGCGGAGATCATCGGCACGATGTTTTTGCTGATGGTCGGTGATAGCGTAGCAGCGATGGCCATTTTGTATAATGCATTCTCCGGCGACTACTGGGGCATATGTATCTTATGGGGTCTCGGAGTCACGATGGCCTGTTACCTTGTTGGCTCAATATCTGGTGCACACCTCAATCCTGCTGTGACCATAGCTTTTGCTACCTATGGCGGATTTCCGTGGCGTAAGGTGCCTGGTTTTATCGTCTCTCAGGTCATCGGAGGATTCTTAGGGGCCGCGCTCACCTACACGCTGTTCTCTCCGGCCATCAACACTTTTAATGCGGTACACCATACGACGCGCAGCGGTCCGGGCGGACTCGTGACATCGGGCATTTTCTTCACGCACCCGAATGTCGGGATCACCACGGGTCACGCATTTATAGACGAAATTATCCTCACCGGCGCCCTTGTTCTCCTCATCCTTGCGTTTTCAGACAACTATAATCCTAACGGGCAGCTCGGGAATCTCACTCCTCTCATGGTTGGCCTGCTAGTTGCAATGGTAGGTGGGTTTGGTGGAGAACTTGAGGCGTGGGCGTTGAATCCTGCACGCGACTTTGGCCCTCGACTCTTCGGGTGGCTTGCTGGTTGGGGCCAGAACGCGTTCCCTGGGCCGAATGACTATTGGTGGGTACCCATTGTCGCACCCATCATCGGCGGTTTGGTCGCAGGCGCACTATACAACTTCGTCCTGCGCCCCTTCATGCCGGGCAACCCCAACCGGGCTAAAGTGGAAGGTCCGGTTCACGCTGCTGCGAAAGCACAAGCCTGAATCACTGTTCGCGACGTTATGTGGAGGAAGAGGTGTGTCATGGAAGATAAAAACTTTATCCTTGCCTTCGACCAAGGGACCACGAGTTCCCGCGCCATTTTGTTCGATCGCGCCGGGCGCATCCACAGCATTGCCCAGAAGGAGTTTACGCAGATCTATCCAAAGCCGGGCTGGGTGGAACATGACCCGATGGAGATCTGGGGCACGCAGAGCGGCGTAGCTCGCGAAGTGCTGGAGAAGGCGGCCGTGTCTCCGCAACAGGTGGCGGCCATCGGGATCACGAACCAGCGCGAGACCACCGTCGTGTGGGAGAGGGCGACCGGGAAACCCATCTACAACGCCATTGTGTGGCAGGACCGCCGCACGGCAGACATCTGTGACCAGCTGAAGGCAGACGGCTATGCCGACGCCATTCGCGAGAAGACGGGACTTGTCATTGACGCTTACTTCTCCGGCACCAAGATCAAGTGGATCCTCGATCACGTCGAGGGCGCGCGCGATCGCGCCGAGCGCGGCGAACTCCTCTTTGGCACCATCGACACTTGGCTCGTGTGGAATTTGACGCGCGGGAAAGTTCACGTGACGGACTACACCAACGCGTCAAGGACGATGCTCTTTAACATTCACACGCTCGACTGGGACGATGAATTGCTCCATCTCCTCGGCATTCCACGAGCGATGCTGCCCGAAGTTCGGTCCTCCTCGGAAGTCTACGGTCACACCGACGAGCATACGTTTGGCGGCGCGAACATCCCCATTGCCGGGATCGCTGGAGATCAACAGGCGGCGCTCTTTGGCCAGACGTGCTTCGAACCGGGCATGGTGAAGAACACGTACGGCACGGGCTGCTTCATGCTCATGAACACAGGGGAGAAACCTGTCGCGTCGCCGTCCGGGCTGTTGACGACCATCGCCTGGGGGCTCGACGGCAAAGTCACGTACGCGTTAGAGGGGAGCGTCTTCATCGCCGGGGCGGCGATTCAATGGCTGCGCGACGGACTCCGCTTCTTCGACGCGGCGGCGGACTCGGAATATTTTGCGAGCAAGGTGGAGGATACGGGCGGTGTCTACGTGGTGCCCGCATTCGCAGGGCTCGGTGCGCCGTACTGGGACATGTACGCTCGCGGCGCCATCTTCGGTTTGACGCGCGGGACCCGCAAAGAGCACATCATCCGAGCCACACTTGAGTCGCTTGCGTACCAGACCAAAGATATCCTCGATGCGATGCAGCGGGATTCGGGAATCGAGCTCAAGTCGCTGCGCGTGGATGGGGGCGCGGTGGCTAACAATCTGCTGATGCAGTTCCAGGCGGACATTCTCGGCGTGCCGGTGGAGCGCCCGCGCATCACGGAGTCGACAGCACTCGGCGCCGCGTATCTCGCGGGGCTCGCTGTCGGCTTTTGGTCGAAGGAAGAAATTGCGCAAAGCGTCGAGGTAGAACGCCGGTTTGAACCTCAGATGGATGCTGAAACGCGTGCGCGCCTGTATCGAGGCTGGCAGCGCGCCGTGGAGCGCACCATGGGATGGGCGGAGGAGGGCAGCCCTTAATTTCGATGACGTTTCACCTACATGGGGTGGACTTGTCGGACGGTATTCGCGTATGTAGATCTTCCGTGGGGAGGGGCTCATGATGAATGTCTTGCACCCGAATCCGGACAGGTTCGTCACGGACATGCTGGATGGCTTCGTTCGAAGCCATCCAGGTCTTGCTCGGCTACCGGAGACCCAAGTTGTTGTGAGAGCGCAATTCGACCGCAAGGTGGGCTTGGTGTCGGGTGGAGGCAGTGGGCACGAACCAGCCCATGCGGGTTACGTGGGATACGGCATGCTGGATGCGGCTGTCGCGGGGCAGATTTTCACGTCGCCTACACCCAACGAGGTGTTAAGCGCGATTCGAGCGGTGAATCAAGGTCTCGGAGTGCTCTTGGTAATCAAGAATTACACAGGCGATGTCATGAACTTTGAAATGGCGGCTGAGATGGCGCAGGACGAAGGGATTGCTGTCGAAAAGGTGATTGTCGCAGACGACGTGGCTGTTGAGAACAGCACATTCACCATTGGTCGACGGGGTGTTGCCGGGACAGTCTTTGTTCATAAAATAGCAGGCGCCAGTGCACAGCGCGGTGATTCGCTGCAGGAAGTAAAACGGATCGCAGATAAGGTGGCCGCCCGTGTGTTTAGCATGGGGCTGGCCCTGTCCCCATGCACGCTACCGACGACTGGAAAATCAAGTTTTGAGCTCCCCGCTGGACAAGTCGAGATCGGCATTGGTATTCATGGAGAACCAGGTGTGCGACGAGGTCCTATCGCCCCACTTGCAGAACTGGTGGATACTCTGATTAGTCGAATTGTTGAAGAATCATCCCTTGGAGAGAACGACGAAGTCGCGTTAATGATTAACGGCATGGGCGCGACTCCGCTGGGAGAACTGGCCATCTGCGCTCGATACGCGATAGCTCGCCTTGAGGATCTCGGAGTGAAGATTTATAAGTCCCTTGTAGGCGAGTACATGACGTCACTCAACATGGCGGGTTTTTCAGTTACCGTGCTGAAATTGGATTCCGAGCTCAAGTCGTTGCTTGATGCGCCTGCACATGCACCTGCGTGGCGCTAGGGGGATCAGGGCTATGAATGTTGAACACGTGAGAGCCTGGTTATATGGCTATCGAGACAGGCTTACTGCAGTTCAGGGTCTTTTGGACGAACTCGACAATCGGATTGGAGATGGAGATCACGGAACGAACATGTTGCGCGGATTTCGAGCGGCATGTGAACACTTGGGGGAGGCAACGTCCCCTAGCGAAGTCCTTCACAAGGTTTCGATGGGGCTGTTATCGACCGTAGGAGGAGCATCCGGGCCCTTATACGCAACCGCCTTCCTGCGCATGTCGCAAGCATGGCGTGGAATGGAAAACATATCTATAAAAGACCTAGCCAATGGCTTGAACGCAGCCCTCGCCGGCATCCAGCAGCGAGGAGGTGCGAATGTCGGCGATAAAACGATGGTGGACGTTTGGGCACCCGCCACCGAGTGCATGTCGGGCGACCCGACAGAACATGGCGTGCGGGAGGCATCGCGCGCAGCGAGGCAAGCAGCGCTGAACACTCGCCAATTGGTGGCTCGCCGTGGGCGTGCAAGTTACCTGGGAGAGCGCAGCGTGGGGACGTGTGATCCGGGCAGCGTCTCGAGTGCCATACTGTTTGAGTGTCTTGCCATCACGCTGGTTGATGGCATGGAGGCGGACCCATGGACGGCGCAGGTATTGTGATTGTCTCTCATAGTGGCAAGCTTTCTACAGGATTAGCAGAATTACTTCATCAGGTAGCACCGAATGTGCAGGTTGCTGTAGCGTCGGCCTCGAGCGAGACACTGGGCACGAGTGCCGAGAGCATTCGCTCAGCGATCTTTGAAATGCCTCAGTCGCACCATGTGATTGTGCTGTTTGACCTGGGTAGCTCACTTTTAAATGCGGAGGTGGCCCTCGAGCTGTTGGATTCTGCTACGCAAGCTCGGGTACATCTCGTGGATGCTCCTTTGGTCGAGGGAGCTGTGGCAGCAGCCGTAGCGCTACAGAGTGGTCTTTCATGGGAGGAAGCGGTTCGGCAGGCGCAAAGTGCACGGATGACGCCGAAGATCGCGACATGATTTACGTTCACCATTTGGTGAAAGACCGATATTCGCGGCTTAGTTCATCGCGAACGCACGAGTTTCATTCCACTGTGGATGCTGTGCGTTCATGACTCTGGATCCCCCTCCCCCATCAGCGTTATAATGGAGTCAACAAGTTCATCAAGCATGGTTGAGATGATGAGAAAACCACAGGTCAGGTGCCTGAGAAGGCGCTTGGTTTGTGGTTTTTTCTCTTGTTCGGATGTAAAGGAGGCGCACCATATGGCGGAGGGTCGTTTTTCCTGGTCGGCGAGATCGGCCATCAAGGCGCAGATGGCAAATGAGGCGTTTGATCTCCTCATCATCGGCGGCGGCATCACGGGGGCGGGGATTCTGCTCGACGCGACGGCGCGCGGGATGAAGGCTGCCCTAGTGGAGATGCAGGATTTCGCCGCCGGCACGTCCAACCGGTCGACGAAGCTGGTGCACGGCGGCCTGCGGTATTTGAAGCAGTTTGAGGTGGGGCTCGTGGCGGAGGTCGGGAAGGAGCGCGCCATCGTCTATGAGAACGGCCCGCACGTCACGACGCCCGTGTGGATGCTGTTGCCCATCATCGAGGGCGGGACGTACGGCTGGCTCGCGACGAGTGTGGGCATCTACATCTACGACAAGCTCGCCGGCGTCAAACGGTCGGAGCGCCGCAAAATGCTTCGCGCCGACGAGGCGCTCGCGATTGAGCCTCTCCTTCGTCGCGAGGGGTTGAAGGGCGCCGGCTATTACGTCGAGTACCGCACGGACGACGCCCGCCTGACGCTCGAGATCTTGAAGAAGGCGGTCGAGATGGGCGGCGCGGCGCTCAACTACGCGAAGGCCACGGGCTTCATCTATCAGGACGGCCGGGTGGCCGGGGCCGATGTCGAAGACGTCCTCACCGGCGAAACGTTTGCCGTCCGGGCGAAGAAGGTCGTCAACGCCACCGGCCCCTGGGTGGATGAGCTCCGCGAGAAGGACGGATCGAAGTCCGGCAAGACCCTGCATCACACCAAGGGCGTCCACATCGTGGTGGACGGGAAAAGGTTCCCCCTTCGCAATTCTGTGTACTTCGACGTGCCCGACGGGCGCATGGTTTTCGCCATCCCGCGCGATGGCAAGACCGACATCGGCACCACCGACACCGATTACCACGGCGATCTCGTCCATCCCCGCATGACGAAGGCGGATCGCGACTATCTCATCGAGTGTGTCAACTTCATGTTCCCGAGCGTCAAGCTCGCGCCGGAGGACATCGAGAGCAGTTGGGCGGGCGTTCGGCCCCTCATCCACGAGGAGGGCAAGGATCCGTCCGAAATCTCGCGCAAGGACGAGGTGTTTGTGTCGCCGTCCGGCCTCTTGACCATCGCCGGCGGCAAGCTCACCGGTTATCGCAAGATGGCCGAGAAGGTCGTGGACATGGTCGCAGGCCAGCTGGCCGCCGAAGAGGGGCGCCGCTTTGGGCCGTGCACGACGGACAAGATCCCGTATTCGGGCGGCGATTTTGGCGGATCGGACAAGATGCCGGCGTTTGTGGAGGAGCGCGTGCAGCGCGGCGTGAAGCTCGGCCTGACGGAGGCGGACGCGAGGCGGCTTGCGCGCCGGTACGGCACGAATGTCGATCTCGTCTATAACCTGCTTGCGTCCGGGCGGGATCGCGCAGAGGCGCATGGGTTGAGGCCGGACGTCTACGCGGAACTGGAGTACGGCCTGCGGCACGAGATGGTGGTGACGCCGTCTGACTTCTTCATTCGCCGCACGGGCGCGCTCTACTTCGACATCGACTGGGTGCGGGCGAACCAGGACGCGGTCATTCGATACATGGCCGCGGCGTGCGGATGGAGTGAGGAAGAGGCCGAGCGCCACGCGCGGGAACTGGAGGCGCGCGTGCGGGAGGCGACGACGGTGGAAGAGGAAATTTCCGCATCCGGCAGCCTGGTCGGGGCGTGAGGCGCGGCGCGATGCATGTAAGTTCGATGGGACGCGCGTGAGGGCGAGGCGATCGCGCCAAGAGCCCGGATTCGCGGTGTGATACTGGAAAGACACGGCGCAATGTCGCGAGCACGGTGACTTGCGCCGTTTTCCTCGATTTTCTACAAAAATCGATGCATTTCGCTGCAGGAATCCACACGCCCGTTGCCGAATCCATCTGGCGCAAGCTTCGATTCGGATATCAGGGGGCGTTCTTGTGGGACTGTGGAAGAGACTCGCGTTTGGGCTTCCGGCCGCGCTTGGCATGTTGGCGGTCGGGGTGCCGACCATGGACGCGGAGGCCGTGCAGGCCGCGCCGCTCGCCAATCCGTCGACGGAAAATGCGCAAGATTTAGGACCGGCGAATGCGAGCCAGACGGTCACGGCGTCGGTCATCCTGCGCGTGCAAAATCCGACCGCCTTGCAGACTTACATCCAGCAAACCGAAACGCCGGGCAGTCCCCAGTATCACAAGTTTTTGACGACGAGCCAGTTTGCGGCGCAGTTCGCGCCCTCGTCTCAGACCATCCAGCAGATTGAGCAGGAGCTCCAGCAATACGGCCTGCAGGTGGTGAACGTCAGCGCGAACCATCTGGATCTCCAGGTGCAGGGGACCATTCAGCAGTTCGATAACGCGTTCCAGACGGTCATCGACCTCTTCAAGGCCAACGGGCACGTGTTCCGTGCGCCGAAGAAGCCGCCGCAGATCCCGACGGCGCTCCTCACCAACGTGCTCGCGGTGGTGGGCCTCGACACGGCCAACGCGGCGCAGTCGCTCACCGTCAAGACGCCGAATGCGGCCGGCATGCCATCGCCCAAGGTGGTTTTGCCGCAGGGGGGCGGCACGGCGACGGGCACGCCGGGAAGCTACACCGTGGGCGATACGGCGAATCGCTACGATATCAATCCGCTCTATCAGAAGGGCATCACGGGCAAGGGTGAGACGGTCGGCATCGTCACGCTCTCGAGCTTCAACCCGCAAGACGCCTACACCTACTGGAAGGGCATCGGCCTGCACGTGGCGCAGAACCGCATCCAGATGGTGAACGTCGATGGCGGTGGCCAGTTGGATGACGGTTCCGTGGAGACGGCGCTCGATGTCGAGCAGGCGGGGGGCATCGCCCCAGACGCCAACGTCGTCGTGTACGACGCGCCGAATACGGACCAGGGCTTTATCGACGCGTTCTACCAGGCGGTCTCCGACAATCAGGTGGACTCGTTGTCGGTGAGCTGGGGTCAGCCGGAGATCGACTATTTGCCACAGATGAACCAGGGCCAGTCGTACGTGGATGAACTGCTCGCCTTCACGCAGGCGTTCATGGAGGCGGCGGCGCAGGGCATCTCGGTTTATGCGGCAGCCGGCGATTCGGGCGCGTACGATACTGCCCGCGATTTCCCGCCCTCTCAGGGCTTTTCCACGCCGCTGACCGTCGACTTCCCGGCATCGGATCCATTCGTCACCGCGGCGGGCGGCACCACGGTTCCGTTCTCTGCCACGTTCTCGCTCGGCCAAGTTAACATCACGCAGGAGCAGCCTTGGTCGTGGCAGTACCTGCAGAATCTCGGCTACCAGGGTCTGTTCCCGATTGGCACAGGCGGCGGCGTCAGCGTCATCTTTCCGCGCCCGTGGTATCAGGTCGGCGTGAGCGGCGTGCAGAACAGCGCCGCCAACCAAGCCTTCACCGATTCGCAGGGCGTGCTGTACGGATCGCCCTTCACGTACAACTTGCCCAGCAACTATCCCGGCCGCAATTTGCCCGACGTCTCGATGGACGCCGATCCGGAGACCGGCTATCTCGTCTACTGGAGTGGCGGCGGCGGGTGGCTCGCGGGCTACGGCGGCACGAGCTTCGTGGCGCCGCAGCTGAATGGTATCACGGCGCTGATCGATCAATACGCCGGAGGCCGCGTCGGCTTCCTCGACCCTATCTTCTACCAGCTGCTGAAGCAGGATGGGTATGGCGCGAACCAGCCGTTCAACGACCTGACGACGGGCAACAACTGGTACTGGAACGCTCTGCCGGGGTACGATCCGGCCTCCGGCATCGGGACCCCGAACGTCGCCAACCTGGCGCAGACCATCAAAGGGTTGGGCTGAGGCGGAGAATTTGGCGCTCGCCGCCGACAGACCAGTCGGCGGCGAGCGTGAGAGAGGCAGAGCGAGCGCAGGAGCTCGTGCGTTTGCCAGGGTATACAAGTATACGGTAAAATCGTGTCGAACGTCGACAAGGGAGGTGCGGACGTGATCGCGGGTGTGACCTATGGTGTGGCCAAGAAGACGCTCGGAGAACAGGCGTACGAGGCCATCCGCGAGGAGATCTTGTCCCTACGGCTGCATCCAGGGCAGACGGTGTACGAATCGGACTTCACGCGCATGTTGAACATGAGCCGCACGCCGGTGCGGGAAGCGGTGCGCGCGCTTGCGATGGAGCGGCTGATTGAGGTGCTGCCCCAGCGGGGCATGAAGATAGCCCTGATTTCGGAGCGGCAGGTCGAAGAGACGCGCTTCGTCCGGGAGAGCCTGGAGCTTGCCGTCATCCGCCGCGTCGCGGAGGACGTCGCCCGGGATACGGCGACGCGCGCTCGGCTCGAGCAAGAGATGGCGCAATCGCTTGAGGATCAGCGGGAGGCGGCCGAATCGGCGGACGCGCTTCGGTTCATGCAGGCGGACGACGGATTTCATCAGATCTTCTTGCAGCAGTTTGACAACGAGACGCTCACGGCCATCGTGGCGCAGATGCGGGGGCATCTGAATCGGGTGCGGATGCTGTCGCTGTTTGAGCCTGAGCGCATGAAGCGGCTGGTGGGCGAACACGAGCGAGTGGCGGAGGCGGTGCTGTCGGGCCATCCGGATCAAGCCGCGGAGGCCATGCACCATCACCTGGCGAAGCTGATGGAAGATTTGCCTGGGATCAAAGCGCGGCATCCGGCGTTTTTTGGCCCCTGACGGGCGCGGGAGGAGGTCCTGAACATGCGGTTGCACAACAAGGTGGCGCTCGTCACCGGCGGCGGGCGGGGCATCGGGGCGGCGATTGCGCGCCGGTTCGCGCAGGAGGGCGCGGACGTGTGTCTCGTCAGCCGGACGCAGGCCGAGCTTGAGGCGCAGGCGGAGTGGATCACGGCGCACACGGGACGCCGCGCGCTTCCGGTGGTCTGCGATGTGTCGAATCCGGCGGACGCCTGGCGCGCGGTGGCGACCGCCGAGGAGCGATGGGGCCGGATCGACATTTTGGTCAACGCGGCGGGCATTTCCGTCGCGGCATCGTCCGCGGACCTCTCGTTTGACCGGTGGAAGGCGTGCTTGAACGTCAACCTCGACGGTACATTTCTGTTCTGCCAGGCCGTGGGGCGCGGGATGATTGCGCGCGGGCAGGGCGGCAAGATCATCAACATCACGTCCATCGTCGCGCACGCAGGCATTCCGGAGCGGGCGACGTACGCGGCGAGCAAGGGCGGGGTCCGGCAGCTGACGCAGGCGCTCGCGGTGGAATGGGCGAAGTACAACATCCAGGTGAACGCCATCAGCCCGGGCTTCATCATGACGGAGATCGTCCGCGACTACATCGAGCGCGGCATTCACAACCCGGAGAAGCTCGTCGCGCGCATCCCCGCAGGCCGCATGGGCCAGCCCGAGGACGTCGCCGGCCCGGCGGTGTTTCTCGCCTCGAGCGATTCCGACTACGTCACGGGCACCATTCTCATCGCCGACGGCGGTTTCCTCGCCAACGGCTACGTGTGAGGTGACACGCCTTGACGAACATCTCTCAGGGCGATCTCGACTACCGCGCTTGGTTGCAGGAGAGCCCGCTGCCGGACGGCGTGCCGGAGGCGGCGCGACGCATGGCGGTCTTCGGCCCGGCGGGCCACCCGGTCCTGGAGTGCGCGGCGGCGGAGTGGGCGCGTGCTGTGCGGGCCGCGTCCGGGGAAAGCCCGGCGCTCTTGGCGGGCGATGCGGGAGATCCGGGCGCTGCGCCGAGCGTCCCCTGCGTCGCCATGGGCGTCTTGTCGGCGTTGCCGAGCGGGCTGCGCGAGGCCGCGCAAGAAGCGCTTGCCGGCGCGCATTCGGATGAAGCCTACGCCGTCCTGCCGGTGGACGGGGGAGGCGTGGCTCTCGTGTCGCGGGCGCCCGCCGGCGTCCTCTACGGCGCATTCCACCTCATTCGCCGCCTGCGGCTCGGCCAACCGCTCGGCGAACCCTGTGTCTCCTCGCCCAGGAACGACCTGCGAATGTTGGATCACTGGGACAACGCCGACGGCACGATTGAGCGCGGGTACGCAGGCCGGTCGCTGTTTTACCGCGCAGGCCAAATCGATTTTGACGAGGGGCGCGTGCGAGACTACGCCCGCTTGCTCGCGTCCATCGGCGTGAACGCCATCGCCATCAACAACGTCAACGTGCACGAGATTGAGACGCGTTTCCTCACCGAGGCTTACCTGCCCCATGTCGCGCGGCTGGCCGGCGCCTTTCGCCCGTACGGCATCCGGGTGTTCCTCAGCGTCAACTTTGCCAGCCCCGTCGATCTCGGCGAGCTGCCCACCGCCGATCCGCTCGATCCGCGTGTCGAAACCTGGTGGCGCGCGGCGGCGGATCGCATCTACCGGCACATCCCGGACTTCGGCGGCTTCCTCGTCAAGGCGGACTCCGAGTTCCGGCCCGGCCCCTTCACCTACGGGCGCGATCACGCCGACGGCGCCAACATGCTCGCCCGCGCCCTTGCGCCCCACGGCGGCGTGGTCATCTGGCGCGCCTTCGTCTACAACTGTCTCATGGACTGGAGGGACAGGCGGGCCGATCGCGCTCGCGCCGCGTACGATCACTTCATGCCGCTCGACGGCCGCTTCCTGGACAACGTCCTCCTCCAGATCAAAAATGGCCCCATGGACTTTCAGGTGCGCGAGCCGGTCTCGCCTTTGTTCGGCGGGCTCTCCGCGACCAACGTGATGCTCGAGCTCCAAATCACGCAGGAATACACGGGCCAGCAGCGCCACGTCTGCTACCTCGCGCCGATGTGGAAACAGGTGCTTGATTTTGACACCCACGCCCGCGGGCCGGGATCGACGGTCGCCGAAGTGGTGAGCGGAAGGCTGTACGGCAGGCCGCGCGGCGGGATGGCGGGCGTCGCGAACGTCGGCGACGACGTCAACTGGACGGGGCACTCGCTCGCGCAGGCCAACCTGTACGCCTTCGGCCGCCTGGCCTGGGATCCGTCGCTCGATCCGGCCGAGATCGCGCGCGAGTGGACGCGGCTCACGTTCGGCGATGACCCGTACGTCGTCCGCGCGGTGGAGGGCATCCTCATGGCGTCCTGGCCGGCCTACGAGGCGTACACGGCGCCGCTCGGCGTGGGCTGGATGGTGAACCCTGGCCACCACGACGGGCCGAATCCGGAAGGGTACGAGTACTCCAAATGGGGCACGTACCATTACGCGGACTGGCAGGGCGTCGGCGTGGACCGGACGATGGCCACGGGCACGGGCTACACGGGCCAGTACCACGAGCCGGTGCGAAGCCTGTACGAGCACCTGGAGACGTGCCCGGACGAGCTCCTGCTGTTTTTCCACCACGTGCCCTACACGCACGTGCTTCACTCGGGGAAGACGGTGATCCAGCACATCTACGATGCGCACTTCGACGGCGTCGAGGCAGTCGTTTGGATGGTGGAGGCGTGGCGCCGGCTGGAGGGCCGGATCGATCCCGTCCGGTTCGAGCGCGTCATGGCGCGGCTCGAGGACCAGGTGCAGCGGGCCATCGAGTGGCGGGACGTGATCAACACGTACTTTTATCGAAAGTGTGGCATTCCGGACGAACGGGGTCGCCACATCTACCCGTGAGCAGGGATTCGGATCATCGGCCGAGAAACCTACGTGCGGAGCTTGGCCGATGGAGGGGTGCCTGTGGGATGGTCTCGAGCGACGAAGAGGCTCGGGTGGGCTGCGGGAACGGTGTTCCTGGCAGCTGCGCTGTACGTCGTGTACATGGCCTACACGAGCTTCGTCGCGGATCCGGGCGATGTGTCGTTTCTGGCGCACAAGACGGGCCTTCACCGCCATCTGTCGCGCGGCGCGTGGCTCGTTGTCCTTCACGTTCACGTGGCGAGCGCGCTTGTCGCCATCCTGGCGGGCGCGCTGAATTTCGCCTGGACGAGGGCCCGCGCCCACCCTGCGCTGCATCGGGCCGTGGGCTATCTGTACCTCGCGAGTGTGCTCGGCGTCGACGGGACGAGTGGCTATCTGGCGCCAGAGGCGACGGGTGGCGAGGTGGTCACCGTGGCGTTCAATTTGCTGAACGTGTACTGGCTCGTCGCCGCGTTCTTCGTGTACTGGATGGCGCACAAGCGGCGCCTGGACGCCCACAGGCGCTGGGCCGTTCGGAGCTACGTGTTCCTCGACACCAACGCGCTGAACAGGGGATTCACGTGGCTCGGCGTGCACGTCATTGGGCTCTCGTTTGCCACAGCCTACGAGGTGGCGGTGTGCCTGAGCATTGCCGCCAATGTGGCGCTGGGAGAGTGGCTCGCGCTAAGCCTTTATCCTTGCACATCCAGGCGCCGGGCGTAAGGCGGCACGTGGGGCGTTCGCCGGCGCACGGCAGGCGCGCCAAGGGCAAGGGGCGCGAGCAGCAAGGGGAGCCAGTCGCACAGGGGATAGCAGCGACACAGCGAAACGGGGCCCGCGCGTGGGGCCCCGTTGGTCGATAAGGGACGTGTCTCAGGAGATGGAGGATGGCCGGGATGGCGCCCGTTCAAGCGGACGTTTCCACGTCGACGTGGTAGTCGGACGGGACGGTCTCGTCTTCGCCGTTCGACAGGCCCATGGCCCGGAAGAGCACGGTGAACACGAGCGCAACCACGATGTTCACGATGAGCGCCCAGATGCCCGCATAGGCCGTCACACCGCCCACCGCGTAGCTCGTGGACTGATAGCCCGTGCTCGCCCACATGAGGACGCCGAGCACGATGCCAACCAGCCAGCCCAAGAACAGCGCGCGGCGGTGGAACCAGCGCGTGAAGAGACCGAACACGACCGCCGGCAGCGTCTGCAGGATGAGAATGCCGCCCACCTGCTGCATGCTGATGGCGTACTGCTGCGGGAATCCGAGGATGAACACGAGCGCCAGCAGGATGATGACGAGCGACACAATCTTGGCCACGCGCGCCTCGGTTTCATGCGAAGCGTTGGGCGAGAAGAACGCCTTGTAGATGTTGCGCGTGAACAGGTTGGCCGACGCGATGGACATGATGGCCGCGGGCACCAGTGCGCCGATGCCGATGGCGGCGAAGCCAAAGCCCGCGAACCAGGTCGGGAACTCCTTCAGGAACAGGAGCGGAACGGCCTCGCTCGTGGACTTCGTGTGGACGCCCGCCGCGAGCGCCATGTAGCCGAGCAGCGCGATGATGCCGAGCGCAAACGAGTAGGCCGGCAACAGCGCCATGTTCCGCTTCACCACCCGGCGGCTGGACGCGCTGAACACGCCCGTCACCGCGTGCGGGTAGAGGAACAGCGCGAGCGCGGAGCCCAGGGCGAGCGTTCCGTACGTCGCGTACAGCTTCGGCGACAGCGCGATGGACCCAGGCGGATGGTGTTTGGCGAGCGCCGCGGCCGACGCGTGGAAGATCGGCCCGAACCCACCCAGTTTGATGGGGATGAGGATGACGGCCACGATGATGGTGATATAGATCATCAGGTCCTTCACGATGGCGATCATCGCCGGCGCGCGCAGGCCGCTCGTGTAGGCGAACAATGCCAGAATGATGAAGGCGATGATGAGCGGCCAGCTTCCCGGGATGCCCATGGCCGTGATGACGGCCTGCATGCCGGTGAGCTGCAGCGCGATGTAGGGAATCGTCGCGATGATGCCCGTGAGCGCGACGACAAAGGAGAGCAACTTGTCCCCGTAGCGCCCCTGCACGAAGTCGGAGGCGGTGACGTAGCCTTTCGACCTAGCGACAGACCAAAACCGCGGCAGAATCAGCAGGAAGATGGGATAGACGACAGTGGTGTACGGCACGGCGTAAAAGCCGAGCGCTCCCTTTCCATACATGAGTCCCGGTACGGCGATGAAGGTGTAGGCGGTGTAAAGATCTCCACCGACGAGGAACCACGTGATGAGCGTTCCGAAGCGGCGTCCGGCGAGACCCCATTCCTCCAGGTGGGAGAGATCTCCGCGCCGCCACCTCGCGGCGACGAAGCCGAGAACAGCGACAAAGAGAAAGAAAATAATAAAAATAGAAAACGCAGTCCAATTGATCTGCATGCACTCACCCCCTTACCCTCAGTCGTCTTTCAAGATGTTGTACAGAAATGCGGTGATGACGGCCGCGATGATGATCCAGAGCATCTGGTACCAGTAGAAGTACGGGATGCCCCACAGCTCCGGCTTGAGCGAACCGTACAGGCCCGGAAACAGCGATCCGATGACGGGTGCGAGGATGAGCAAATACCACCAACGCTTCGCTTTCGTGGACGGCTTCTGTGTCTCGTTCACCGTGTGCACCTCCCTTCCGATTGGCTGGCGCTTGCCCACGTAAACAACCGATTGTTTGTCTCTCCGGCTGTCAGCGCTTACAGATGGGCAGCTCGTCATCATTTATAAGCTACGACAGGCTTGTCTGTCAAAGACATGCGCTGGAAAGCGGGCGAGGCAGAGCGCGCGCCCGGTGCGCGCGGAAGATCGATCCCGCCGGTGCCACCTCGGGTGAGTTGGCGGGGCGGCGCGCGTCACCCACGGTGGACCGGAAGGCGGACTTCCACCGCGGTGCCGCTCGGGGCCTCCGTGCGCCGGATGTGGATCTTGCCGCCGTGTTGTTGCACAATGCGATGCACCACCATGAGGCCCATCCCTGTGCCCTTTTCCTGCGTGTTGTACATCGGCTCGCCGAGGTGCTCGAGCACCGAGTCCGGAATGCCGGGCCCCGTGTCCAGAATGTGCACGATGGCCTCGGCCTCCGTGGACGCCGTCGAAAGAACCACCCGCCCGTGCGTCTCCGCGGCCGCCTCGATGGCGTTGCGCAGGAGGTGAACCATCATGTGCCGCAGCTGGCCCGGGTGGCCGAGCACCGGGGCCGGTTGCAGCGGGCCGAGATCGACCGAGATGCCTCGTTCGAGCGCGAGCTCGTCGCACGCCCGGAGGGCGGATTGGGCCACGTCGGCGAGATCGCACGGAATGGGTTTCACGGCCTCGGGCTTGGCGAGGACGATGAGGGAATCGGTCACGTCCTTCATGCGCTCGAGCTCGGCCCAGATGGCCTCGTAGGCGCCGGGTGCAGCCTCGTCGAACTGCGAGCGAAACAATTGCACAAAACCCATTACGGTGGTCAAAGGGTTGCGAAACTCGTGCGCGATGCTCGCGGCGAGGTGGCCGACGGCTTCCAGCCGCTCCTCGCGCAGGCGGTCGGCTGCGCGCAGGCGGCAGGGCGCGAGGTCGCGCGCCTGGAGGAGATAGCTCGAGGAATGGGGCCCGCCCGATGAGATGAAGGTCACGCGGAGCGCGACGTCGACGCGCAGGCCATCGATTTCGAGTGCCAGCTCGTGCTCCTGGCCGTCGGCGCCAGAGGGCGTGAAGAGTTCGTCGAAGCGCGCAAAGTCTTCCGGCGCGACGAGATCAAACAAGGAGCGGCCGACGAGCGTTTCGCGGCTGAGGCCGGCCGAGGCGAGGAAGCCGGGCGACGCGAAGGAGATCTGGCCGGCCGGATCGGCGATGAGGACGAGATCGGCCGAGTGTTCCGCGAGGACGCGGTACATCTGGCGAGTGGACTCGCATTCGTCGGCGAGATGGGCGTGGGCGCGGGACAGCCAGAGGAAGCCGACGAAAAGCGCAGCGGTGGGCAGCGTGACGGTCCAGTCGGTCTCGCGCGCGGAGATGAGCGCTGCGAGGGACGCGGGGATGAGAAACGCCGCCGGGTGAAGACCGCGAAACGCCGCCGCGAAGTCGCGGAGTCGGCGCGTGGAGCTCTGCGTGAGGGCGAGGGCTGCGGCGCGCACGAATTCGAAAACCAAGGCGGCGAGGGCGGATCGAATCAGATAGGGCAGGAAGAGCGCGCGGTGGAGTGCCGCGTACGCCGGGATGAGCGCGAGCTGGTGCGTGCCGAGCGCGATGAGCAGGCGCTTGAGATGGGCGCCCGTGAGCTTGCCCTCGGCAGAGCGCAGGAAAGCTGCGATCACGCTGAACAAGATGGTGGTGCTCGCGGCCCCGAAACCCAGCTGATCGGCGGCCCACACGTAGCAGAAGACGGACGTGGACCACTGCCGCCCGCCGGGCAGCTCGAGCGGGAAGAATTCCAGGCCGCACGCGACGGCGACGACGACCCAGAGCAGGCTGTGGGTCTGATCGTACAAGCCCCAGGCTGCGCAGAACGGAACCGTGAGCCCGAGGGCGAGCAGGGCAGAGGGATAGGCGCGGCGGAAACCGTGGTTCAACGCAGTATGCGCTCCTTTGTGCAGTCCGAGGTTGGGCGGATCGGCAGGTTGTCGACAGGCCCCCTAAAAGCACAGAAAGAACCGGGGCGAAGCCCGATTCTTCCGCGCGGGTCGAGATGCCGAGTGATGCCAATCTGCCTTGCATGTCGAAGTGTAGCGCAGCGCGGCGGCGTTGCAAAGCGAAACTTGTCGAAACGCGGTGTGGGAGGTCGAGATCGGTCGGAAAGCGCCCTGCCGGGGGCGCGGTCAGGCGCCGCGGGGGGCGCGCCAGAGCAACCTGAGCGCGAGCGCAATGGCGCAGCCGAGCAGGGTGTCCCACAGGCGCGCCTGCAGGATGGCGGGGGCGCTCAGGCCGGTTTGGCCCGCTTCCGCAATCAGGATGGCGAGCGGCGTGATGAAGATGACGGCGAGCCCGTAGTTTTTCGGAATGAGCAGTTCGGCGGCCGTCTGGAGGGCGAAGAGCAGGATGGCAAGCTCCATGCTCGTCGGGTGCGCGTACAGGATGGCGCCGGCCAAGGCGACGCCGACGACGCTCCCGAGCGCCCGCTGGATGGCGCGGTGGAGGGTGCCCATGACCGTCATGCCGGCGAACGTCGCGGCGCAACCGACGGCCGTCCAGTAGCCGCGCGGGCTGTGCAGCGCCTGCGCTGCCGCTGAAGACAGGACGAGGCCCACCGCCATCCGCAGCGCGGCGACGACGGCAGGATGGCGCACGTGAAGTTGTCGCCGGAGCGTGCGCGCGACCCGTCTCGGGGTCATGCGGTGGAGCCGGCTCGCGTGACCCGAGCGAGCGGTCCGCCACGCGACGGCGAGGAGCATCGAGAGCGTCCACGCTACGGCCGCGCCGGCCAAAACGAGCGCCGCGCCGGCCAGGGCGTGGCCGCCGCGCGCCTGTCCGCTCGCAATCGCGGCCGCCATGACGAAAAAGAAGGGCCCGGGCGGCGCCATGGACAGCGCGGCGGCGAGGTAGGTTGCGACGGCGCCAACCACCGCCACGGCGGCGGTGGCCGCGAGGGGGTTGAAGCTCGCCCACATCCCGAGGCCAAACGAGGCGCTGAGGCCCGCGCCCACGGCGGCCAGCTTCACGGCCAGCCGGGACGGGGGCAGGTCCGTGGCATAGATCCCGGTGAACGCGCCGATGGCCGCCACCAGCCCATCCGCTGGGCGGTGAAAGAGCGCCCCGAGCGTGATCACGGCGAACAAGCTGAGGCCGGCGGACAACGCGCGCCGCCACGGCCAAGGCGCCTTTCGCAGGAAAAACGCGTGCGCCACGCGCACGTCGCGCCCCGCGCGCCTGTCGGGCCTGGGCCGAATGGGCGCGGGCAGGCGGGCTTTCTGTCGAGCGTCCAAGGCCGTCCCTCCCGTGAACATCCCCGCGGCGGCAGCGAGGGCGCTGCCTGGTGAACGCGGGCGAAGACTCGCTACCTCTCATTGTGGCGGAAGGTCGAGCAGGCCGGAGCGCTCTGAAAGCGGTTTGAGCTTGACATTTCCCTGAATTCCTGTCAGAAACGGCGGATTTCGTACGGCCGCCCCTTCCAGTGATCGCCCGTGCGCAGCCAGAACCGCCTGGCGGAGTCCAGCGTCATGAGGGTGTACAGGACGCCGGCTGCGGGAAGCAGGGCGGATCGCGCGGGAGACAGGCGGTACCACCGCAGCATGGGCGCGAAGGTGGCGGCCATGAGGGCGTACGCGACCCCGCCCAAGGCGAGCGCGGCGAGGCTTCCCGGCGCGCCTGCCGCCGCGCCGACGATCCCCATCACGAGCGCGACGGGCGGCACCGCGTACAAAAGGAGCATCCCGAGCACCGTGCCGAGGAGCAGCAGGGGCGAGAATCGCAACTGCACGAATGCGGTTCGCGCAATCATCCGCCAGATCTCGCCGAGCGTGCCGTACGCCCGCACGCTCTCCACGTCGTCCCCCAGTCCGAGCCACAGGCGCCCGCCGCGCTCCGCCACGAGGCGCGCCAGCGCGCAGTCGTCGATCACGGCGTCGCGAATCGGCTCAAGCCCCGGAGGCATGGGCAATAGGTGGCGCCGCACGAGCACGCATCCGCCCGCGGCGGCCGCCGTCCTTCGCTTTGGGTGCGCGACCCACGCGAACGGGTACAGCTTCGCGAAGAAGTAGACAAACGTCGGGATGAGGAGCTTCTCCCAGGCGCTCTCGGCGCGCAGGCGCACCATGAGCGAGACGAGATCGAACCCGTCCCGCTCGGCCCGCGTCACGAGGGCCTGGACGCTCGTCGGCGGGTGGGCGATGTCCGCATCCGTGAACAGCACGTAGCCTGCATCGCTCGGCACGCGCCCGAGGCCGTTCTGCATCGCCCACACCTTGCCCGCCCACCCAGGCGGCAGCGCATCTGCCCGGACCACGCGCAGCCGATGGGCGAGCCGAAGCTCGGACGCCAGGCGCAAAGCCACTTCGGCCGTCCCGTCTGTGCTGTGATCGTCCACGAGCACGACGTGGAACTCGCCCGGATACGCCTGCGAGAGAAGCGTCGGCAGCGTCCTCGGCAGGACATCCGCCTCGTTGCGCGCCGGCACCACGGCCCACACCGACGGCCACGTGTCCCGCCCATTCGCGAGCGCCGCCATCTCGGCGGTGTTCATGGCGATGGCCGTGCGCCAATAGAAGCCGCGCCCAATCGCGAGGAAGATCCACGCCGCGAGGCTGAGCCCGGCGGCCGAAGCCAGTGCCAACATGGGCAACGCTCCTTCCCATGCGGCGCCTATCGCCGCGTTGTCCAACGATGCCTGTACAATTGCACCTGAACTCAGTATACTGATTAGAAACTTGTCTGCGGGGATGGATGCCCGTGAGCCATATTCGCTTTCACCTGGATCGGCTCCTGGCGGAGCGGAGCTGGAGAATTCCCGATCTGGTGAAACGGTCCGGTGTCAACAAGAACACGCTCTACGCGATGAAGAAAAACGCCATCACCCGCGTGGATCTCCGGGTGTTAGAACGCATTTGCGACGCGCTCTCGTGCAAGCTGTCGGATCTCATGAGCTACGAGCCAGAGGGGGAGACGCATACGAAGGGCCTGCTCTTCATCCTGTCCGGGCCGTCCGGGGCAGGAAAAAACACGCTCATCAATGCGCTCCGGGATCGGTACGATCTCGGCCTGACCTTCATCCCGTCTTTCTCCACGCGGCCCATGCGGCCGGGTGAGTCGAACGGCAATCCCTACTACTTCGTGTCCCGCGAAGAGTTCATGCGCATGGCGGAGCGGGGCGAATTCCTCGAGTACGAGACCATCCACGGGAACTTGTACGGCACGCACCTGCTGAGTTACGAGCGAGCCCTGAACGAGGGCCGCATCATCATCAAAGACATCGACGTGAACGGCGCGCTCAATATGAAGCGCGTGTTCGGCGATCGCGTCATCCTGATCTACGTCCGCCCCACGTGCCTCGACGATCTGGAGGGAAGGCTTTACCATCGCGGCGACAAAGAGGAGGACATCCGCATCCGCATGCAGCGCCTCAAATACGAGGAGTCGCTGTCGGATCAGTTCGATTTCCTCATCTTCAACGACGACGTGGCGACGGCCACGGCGGAACTCGCCCACATCATTCGCACCTGCACGAGAAAGCACGCGTAAAGGCGGGACAGCATGCAGGTGAACGCTCATCCCCGCGTCCGCTTCTCGCTGCGCTACAAGATCATCGCGATCCTCTTTGGCGCCATGCTCGTGGTGCTCGCGCTCGGCGGGACGCTGTTTTACACCGTCGCCAGGCAGCAAATGCTCAAGAGCGCGGAAAAGCAGGCGCAACTCCTCGCGCAACAGATTGAGCTTGAGGTCGCATCGAGCGAAGCCGGGCAAGCCTACATCGACAATCTGCTCGGCAACGAGCTGCGCATCGCGTCCATTGCAATTGAGAAGCAGTTGCCGCCGCATTGGCAGGACGTGACGAATGAACAGCTGCGCCAGTTGTCGGCAGAGCTTGGCGTGAGCGGCATCACGCTTCTCGCGCCCACCGCGGACGACATCGTCGGCGTGCGCTCGTCGGATCCCCGCGAGATAGGCCTGTCGACCCGCGGCATGGGCAAATGGTACATCGCGTTTCGCGACCTGCTCGCCGGCAAGCCCCAGGCGTCGACGTACGGCACCGCCGAGAAAAACTACTGGTCCGGGCCGTTCGCCAACGCCGCCTCCGATCCGTCCAAAGTCGACAAGTGGGGCTACTACTACGACGGCACGACGAACTACATCATCGATCCGTTTTACGTGCAGACGTCCATTCCCGGCTATGAACAGGTGGTCAGCGTCAATAGCACGATTCGCCACATCTTGGCGACGGAGCCCGACATCCTGTCCATCGCCGTGCTGAACCGGACGTTCGACGAGAAGCCCATCCGCTACTCGTACAAGGGCGTCTCCTGGATCGATATCGCCAATCAGCCCGTCATGTACGGCGCGTATCGGTATGCCCATCACGATCTCGACGTCCGGCTCAAGGACCGCGCTCTGTCCACGGGCCATATGCAGACTGCGCTCGATCACGTCGACCACACCACCGTCATGAAGGCGTTTATCCCTGAATCGGGGGAAGGCAGCCCGTACGTGGTCGAGATCGTCATGAACTACCGCCTCATCACCGCGCAGCTTGCCGATCTGCTCCACGACATGGCCATTCTGGGCGGGGCCCTCCTCGTGCTCACCGCGGTGCTCTCGTTCGTCGGCGCCGAACTCATCACGCGCCCGCTCAAGCGGATCACCGAGGCGGTGGATGAAATCGCCGACAGGAACTTCGCGGCGCACGTGGACGTGGCGCGATCGGACGAGATTGGCGTGCTCGCCGCGCACGTCAACGAGATGTCGGAAAAGCTCGTGGAGTATCTGCGCGAGCTGACCCGGCGCGAGCGAGGGAGAGGCGTGGACTACCTCGTGATGGCCACGCAGGCGCTCGTGCACGAGCTCGGCACGCCGCTCGCCGCGATGCGGCAGATGGCGGAGCTGTTGCCGAGGCTCGAGCCGAATCTCGGCGAGAAGGCGCGCGAGATCCTCGAGCGGATGCGGTCGGCCTCCGAATACGCGAACCGCATCGCGCGCGACTTCACGGCGTTTTTGCGCAACGGCATGCTGACCGTCAGGCGGCGCGACGTGGTGCGCCTGGTGTCGGACGCCGTGGGCCTGTGTTCCTCCATGGCCCAAGCCCGCCACGTGAAGCTCTCGTTCCGCAACGAGACCGGGCAGCGGCACGTGTACCTCGACGTCGATGAAGACAAGCTGTTCGGCGCCATCGTGAACCTCGTCCGAAACGCCATTGACGCCATCCCGGACGATCGCGCCCGCCGCGAGGTCGCCGTGACGGTGAGGATTGAGGCGGAGGAGCTGCACATCGACGTGATCGACAGCGGCGTGGGGATCCCGAGGGAGCGGTGGGACCGGATCTTTGTCCCGTACAGCTCCACGAAAAAGGGGGGATTGGGCCTTGGGCTCACGTTCTGCGGCCTCATCGCCATCGCCCACGGCGGGACGGTCGGCGTGGTCCAGTCCAGCCCTCAGGGCACGCACATCCGCATGCGGCTGCCGCTGAAACACGAACCGATTCAGGTGGACGCGTAGATGGTGATGCGCGTCGTGAGCCTGTGCGTCTCGTCGAAGATGGCGGGTGGCACGTTGAACCACGCGTCCTGCGCGGAACCCCAGGTGGGGTCCACCAGGATGTACCGGTGCTCGTTCGGGATCCACACCTCGTTCCAGGCGTGGGATCCTTCCACGCCGCCGCTCAGCGCTACGCCCTCGTCGATGCGCACGGTGAGGCCCACGGCGTGCGCCATGTCTGCGTAGAGGAGCGCGTAGTCGGCGCATACGCCCTTGCCGGTTTGAAGCGTGGTGAGCGGGGACTGGGCGTCCCATTTGCCGTCGTAGACATAGTCGTCATATTTCTTCCAGTCGTAATGGATGTGGTGAATCTCCCATTCGTACAGGGCGCGCGCCTTCGCGTACGGCGAGCTGAGACCGCTCGTGATGGCACGCGCCTTTTCCGCCACCGGCTTGGGAATGACGAGAATGCCCGCCTCCTCGCCAGGGCCTAAGGGGACGACGAACAGGGAGATGTCGGCGGCCACGGTCTGGGCCGCGCCTTTGGCCAACACCGGCATTTCGCGCTCGGCGATGGGGCGAAGCCACGGCGTGTAGACGTGACGCGACAGCCAGCGGTACGCGGGCGAGGCCTGGCAAGCGCGCGCAAGGGCCGGCGCCGACACGTATTGGAGGATGAGAAACAGGCCTGCGCCGGCGGCTGCGGCGCGGAAGGCGCCCATCATCCCGCCAACCACGAGTCCTCCCACGCGGCTCCAGGCGCGCACGGGTCGGCGCGGCCGGATCCACCGGGCGAAAAGCGGCGCGAACACCGCCCCGATGGCGGACGAAATGACGAGGTAGGCCGCGAGAAACGCAATCCAGTTGCACAGCCTCGGCGACTGCTGCCAGAAGGCGGCGAGATGTTTGAGCCAATCGGGCACGGTCGAGATCCGGCCGCCCTGCAGAACGAAGTTGCGGATGGAGCGGCTTGCCGCAAACGCGACGGCGGACGAAGCGATCACCTCGGCGACCCACGCCGCGGTCCGCACGAGCCGGTGCGACTCGCGCGCAAACCCGCGCAGAAAGCCTCCGAATGCCGAAATCGCCACCACGGCCCAAAGCACCCAATCCAGCCACTCGTTCACCGAAACACCTCCAGCTCTTCAGTCTATCCCGATTCCCGCGGATGGAGTAGTATGAACAATAGACATTGGCTGGCGCGGGGGGATGCGTGTGGCGTGGACGGCGGATCAGATCCCCAATCTCAAGGGGAAGTGGGCAGTCATCACAGGCGCGAACAGCGGCATCGGATGGCAGGCGGCGCGGTTTTTGGCGAAGCGCGGGGCGAGGGTGACGCTCGCGGTGCGCAACCGCGGGCGCGGCGAAGACGCCCGGGCTCGGATCTTGGCGGAGGCGCCGCATGCCGAGGTGGACGTGCGCCTGCTGGACTTGGCCGATCTCGACAGCGTTCGCGCGTTCGCGGATGCGCTCGTGGCGGACGGCCAGCCGCTAGACCTGTTGATCAACAATGCGGGCGTCATGGCCACATCCTACGGCACGACGCGCCAAGGCTACGAGCTTCAGTTCGGCACCAATCACCTCGGCCACTTCGCGCTCACGCTGCAGTTGCTGCCGATTCTCGCCGGGACCACCGGCGCGCGCGTGGTGACCGTGAGCAGTATGGCGCACCAGATGGCCAAACACCTGGATCTCGCGTACGTGCGCGGCGGAGGGCGGTACCGGCGATTCGAGAGCTACGCGCAGAGCAAACTCGCGAATCTCCTCTTCGCCTATGAGCTCGACCGTCGCCTGAAGCGCCGCGGGCTTCCCCTGAATAGCATCGCCTGTCATCCCGGCTTTGCCGCGACGTCCCTTGTCGAGAACGGCATGCTGAAGAGCGCCTGGGCCAAGCCGCTGGCTCGGTTGGTGAACCGCTTTGCGCAGCCGAGCGAGATGGGCGCGCTCCCCACGCTGTACGCCGCCACGCATCCGGACCTCGAAGGCGGTGAGTACGTGGGCCCGGACCGAGGCTCGCGAGGGTATCCCGTCGTGGTGTCCTCGTCCCCGGCTTCTCGCGATCTCGCCGCGGCGCGCGAGCTCTGGAGCGCCTCGCTCGAGATGACGGGTATTCCGCGCGACGCCTGGTACGCGCTCGAGGAAGCCTGAACTCGCGTTATCACGCGCTCCCGGGAGCCAGAAAGAGGGATACAAGTGGCGAAGTTGTACTTCCGCTTTGGACAGATGAACGCGAGCAAGTCCATTCAGCTGCTGACCGTCGCCCACAGCTACGAGGAGCAGGGCAAAAAGGTGGCGCTGTTCACGCCCGCCATCGACGATCGGTACGGCCGAGGTGTTATTGCGTCTCGGGTGGGCATTTCAAAGCGGGCCGTCGTCGTCGAGGAGGACACGGACCTGTTTGAGTCCGTGCGCGCTGAGATGCCTGACTGCGTGCTGGTGGACGAGGTCCAGTTTCTCCGCGCCTACCACGTGCGGCAGTTGGCGCGCGTGGCGGACGATCTCGACATCCCCGTCATCATGTACGGCCTCCTGAAGGACTACCGCAACCGCCTGTTCGAGGGCAGTGAGGCGGCCATCCTGTGGGCGGACCGCATTGAAGAGATCAAGACCATCTGCGCCCATCCCGGATGCGACCGCAAGGCGACGATGATCCTCAAGGTCAAAGACGGGCGCCCGGTGTACGAGGGCGAGCAGATTGAGGTGGGCGGCAACGATCTCTACAAGTCCGTCTGCCGCAAGCACTACTTTCATCCGGACGTGGAGGGGCTCATGCGCGCCACGGGACCTTGACGCGCGTCCGCGCGAGGCGCGCCGCGCCTTTGCGTCACAATTCGAGCGACAGTTGGATGGCCGGAGCCTTGGCCAGGTCCTCTTCCGCGCTGCGAAGACAGGCGGTCAGCGTGTACACGGGCATGTTCAACTGAGACGCCACGTAAACTTCCAATCTGGCGCCGCGCGAGCGCTCCCAGCCAGGGAGCGTCACCACGGCGTCCGCGTCCATCAGCATGCGGATGTCTCGGCGCATGGCGGCGAACCAGTCGTCTTCCGGGGAACCGTATTCGGCTGGATTAATGACCTGAAAGCCTCGGGCGCGGAGTGACCGCGCGGCCTCCAGGAAGGCAGGGCGATTTCCGTGTGGGAGCCCCGTCATGGGGCCGGACAGATAGATGCGCTTCACGACGTCTCGCCTCCTCAGCATCCTGAGTTCAAGGATAATCGAACATATGTTCGGTGTCAAGCGGGCTTTTGGGGTTCTTGGCGAATCGACTTCTTGGCGAACGTTTCATCTTTCTATACAATGAACGTTCGGATCACGGCTGAGGGTTGCCCTGTGCGTCAGGCCGGGGCTGCGAGGGGGATTGCGCATGGCTCTGCAGTACGACGTGATCATCGTGGGCGCGGGGCCCGCCGGCCTCTATGCCGCCTACGAATTGGTGGAGAAGGCGCCGCATTTGAGGGTCCTTCTCATCGACAAGGGCGTCGAGGCGCGGTTTCGCCACTGTCCCATCATGGAAGGGCGCATTGACAAGTGCCCCCCGCCGAACAAGATCAAGACGTACGCGAGCTGCTGGCCGGCGTGCGGCGTCATCAACGGCGCGGGCGGCGCGGGCAGCTTTTCGGACGGCAAGTTCAACATCACAGCCGAATATGGGGGCTACCTGACGGAGTATCTGCCGGCGAGCGAGGTGCTCGCCCTCATCGAGTACGTGGACGCCATCAATCTGCGGCACGGGGCGCCCGATACCGTGACGGACCCGTCCACGCCCGCCGTGGCCGCCATCGAGCGGCGCGCCATGGCGGCTGGGCTCAAGCTGCTCCGCGGGCGCGTGCGCCACATCGGCACCGACAAGAACCTGGAGCTCATCCAGTCGCTGTTTGCGCACCTCGGCCGGCATATCGATCTCCGGTTTCGCACGTTCGTCGAGGACATCGTGGTGGAGGGCGATCGCGTCGGCGGTGTGATTCTGCGCGGCGGCGAGATCATCCGCAGCCGCTACGTGCTTTTGGCGCCGGGGCGAGACGGGGCGACGTGGCTGTCCGATTTGTTCCGGCGGCACAAGCTCAAGATGACCAACAACCAGGTGGACATCGGCGTGCGCGTGGAGACCTCGAACGTGGTCATGCAGGAGCTGAACGAGCACCTGTACGAGGCCAAGTTCTTGTTCCAGTCGCCTGCCACGGGGCTTTTGGTGCGGACGTTCTGCGCGAACCCTTCCGGTCACGTCGTGATCGAGAATCACACGGGCGTCATGGCGGCGAACGGCCACGCCTATCACGATCCGGCGCTCGGCTCGCAGAACACGAACTTTGCGCTGCTCGTCAGCCATCGGTTCACCGAGCCGTTCGACAAGCCGAACGAGTTCGCGAAGAGCATCTGCCGGCACGCCAACGAGCTGTCGAACGGGTCCATCATCCTGCAGAAGTACGGCGATCTGCGCAAGGGCCGCCGTTCCACGCCGCAGCGCATTCGCGAAGGGTTTGTCGAGCCGACGCTCAAGGAGGCCGTGCCGGGCGATCTCGGCCTCGTGCTGCCGTACAAGACGATGGTGGCGCTGATGGAGATGATGGAGGCGCTCGACAAGGTGGCGCCCGGCGTCGCGAGCGACCACACCCTGTTCTACGGCGTGGAGGCGAAGTTCTACGCCGCGCGCGCCGAGGTAGGGCCGGACCTGCAGACGAAGATCGACGGCCTCTACTGCGCGGGCGACGGGCCCGGCATCTCGCGCGGCATCTCGCAGGCGGCCTCGTGCGGCGTGCACGTGGCGCGGCAGATCGCAAAGCGCGAGGCGTGATCGGCCGGTAGTTGTGGCTTCACGCGCACGCGAAAAGGCCCAGGGCCGCGGATGGCCTTGGGCCTTTCACCGTGCGCCGGCGTCAGCGCGAAACGTGCACCAGCCTGCCGTCTTGGAAATAGAGCCGCGCGCCGTTGGGATACACCCACACCGTCTCGGGCTTGCCGTGGTACGTGGTGGACGAGATGGACGACGGCGGGCCCCACTTGGCCCTGGCCTCTGACTCGGAGATGCCAAGCGGCAAGTAAGGATACGATCCGTCTGTGCTTGAGGAGGTCCCGCCCGTGGAGCCGGATGTCTCGGACGCGCTTGCGAGCGGCTTCGCCTTCTGCCAATACTGCGCGAACCACGCCTGCGCCTCTGCGCGCACGAGCGGCTGCGTGACGACCAGACCGACCTCGCGGTTGTCGTCGAGCGAATTTGCGGAGATGTTCTCGCTGCCGACGAAGGCGGCTTCCGTCCCGACGATGAGCTTCGCGTGCACGTAAGGCGACGAAAGGAACCGCACCTGCACGCCGTGGCTCGCCAGCATGCGCGCGTTCGCCATCTCCTCGCTGTCGATGGAGGACGGGAGCAAGAGCTCGAGCTCGCGGCCCTTCGCCTCCATGGCCGCCATGACGTCTGGGGCGTCGTACAGCTCCTCCTCGGCCATCACGACCGGGCCGGGCTGGCGGATCTGATTGGCGAGCGCCTCGGCCGATCCCGGCGACACAATGAGCGCGGGCGGCAGGCTCGGCCGCGGACGGCCCGACCAGTCCGCTTGGAACAGGGCGTCGAGATCGGCCGGGAGGGTGCCGCCGTCAATCTCGACGTTGTCCTCGAGGTTCCCGCCGCCATCGAGGGCCGAATACGTGGCGTTGGCCGAACCGACAATGGCGAGGTGCCCGTCCACGACCAGATACTTGGCGTGATCGTAGCTCGTTGCGGAGGGCGACCACGTCTTCACCTGCACCTTTGAGCCGCGGAACATCGCGAGTTCCTTCGCGACAGCGTCCGGGAAGTCGTACGGGTGGCTATCCAGGATGACGCGCACGATCACGCCGCGCGCGGCGGCCTGCTTGAGCGCGTTGGCGATGTTTTCGTCGGTGAGCAGGTAGACGTTGTAATCTACGCGCTGGCGCGCCCGACTAATCGCGTTCACCCAGGGGACCGATCCGGCGCCGGGCTCGCCAATCCACGTGAATTGGCTGGCGGACGCCGCAATGGAGGCGACGCCCTTCGAGGGTGCGGCGCCTATCGCCGTGCCGTGGGAAGGTGCGCTGTTCGCCGCGTTTTGCGGAGAGACGTCTCCCTGGCCGCACGCGGTCACGAAAAGCAGGGCGGGCGCCACAGCGGCGGCCAGCCTGAGCCGAAGCCGACCTGTGTTCACGCGCATCGCTCCCTCTGTGAAATGGTGATCCGATTGTAACAAAACTCTTCCCTGCCATCACGCGGAGGGCGGCGTGGGCGACGGGAGCGCCTGGGTGGCGGATTGCCTCAGTCGGAGATCATCCAGGATGATGCCGGACACGTGGCACGCAAGCGCCCGGTTCACGGCCAGCTCGCTCTTCGCGGTCCATGCATACACGGCGAGGTGGTGGGCTTTGGCCTCGGCCACAAACAGCGGATCCAGGTGTTCGATGTCGGGGTGGAGGCTCTGCGCGCCGAGGCGCTCCGCGAGCTGAATGGGCTCGAGCAGGCGCCCGGTGAAGAGCACACCGAGGGCGATGTCGCGATCGAAGCGGCGAACCTCGGCCAGCGCGGCGTGATCGAAGGAGGAGATGAGGACGCGATCCCGCGCGTTGTGGCGGTAGATGGCGCCGAGCACACGGCGGATGAGCTGACGGGTGTGCGCGACGGGACTCGTCTTCAGCTCGATGTTCAGGCACATGTGCGGCACGGTCGCGAACACCTCGTCGAGCGTGGGGATGAGCGTGCCGCGAAAGCGGGCGTCAAACCACGATCCGGCGTCGAGCTTGCGCAGATCGGCGAGCCGCATGTCGGCGGCGAGGCCCGTGCCGTCGGTCGTCCGGTCGACAGTCGGATCGTGCAGGACCACGACGCCACCGTCGCCCGTGAGGCGCACGTCGAGCTCAATCATGTCCGCGCCGAGCTCGGCCGCCCGCACGAAGGCGGGCAGCGTGTTCTCCGGGCACTCGGCGGACGCGCCGCGGTGGGCGATCCAGAGCGTGTCGTCGCGCATCAGGAGTTCTCGGATCATGCGAAAACCTCCTTGCCATCCAGCGCGGTCATCATCCGAGGTTTTGATCGGCAGCTTGAGCGGCCTGATGCATGGTGGCCGCGACGGGCTTGCCCTCGTCGAAGATGCCTTGCAGCGCCTGTTGCACCGGCTGCAACACGGCCAGGTACGCAGGTGACGCCGGCGACGGATGCTCATACCGGAGTTCCTCGATGGCGGTCCGGTACTGCGGGTGCTTCTCGAGGTACGCCTGGTAGACGGGGTCGTTCAGATCCGCCTTCTGCACGGGCAGGTAACCGGTCTCGGTGGACCACTTCACCGACTGCTTGGGCGCGGTCCACCACTGGATGAACGTCCACGCAGCCTTCTGCTGTGCGGGCGTGGCGTCCTTGAAGATGACGAGATCGCCGCCGCCCGGCGGGACCGCGAGCGTCTTCCCGCGCGGCAAAAGCGCGGTGCCCCACTGGAACTTGTCGCCCACGCCTTTCGTCACCTTGCCCGCGCTGCCGATGGAGTCGATGTCCATGGCCACCTGGCCGTTGATGAAATCCTGCGTCATGAGGTCCCAATAGTTCGGCCCCGTCTCCACCTTCGCGTAGCCCTGCTTCACGAGCGACTGCTCGGTCTCGAGAATGGAGAGCGCGGGCGGCTGGTCAAACGTGGCGCGCCTCAAATCCGGCGACAGGATGGAGCCGCCGCCCGATTCCACCGCGTACTCCCACGGCCACCAGTCGACGAGCGGCTCGAAGCCGTAGATTTTATTCGATCCGGCCCCGCTCGTAAGCTTCTTCGCGTCCGCCACGAGCTCGGTCCAGTTGGAAGGCGGCGAGGCGATGTGCGCCTTCGCGAAGAGCGTCTTGTTGTAGTAGAGCACCGGAACGCTCCGATTAAACGGCACCCCGTAGTACCGGCCCTGGTACTGCGTCGAGACGAGGATGCCCGGCAGGAAGTTGGACGGCTTGTCGACGCTCGACGATTGCATCAGCTGGGTGAGGTCGAGCAGCTGGCCGCTCGCGGCGAAAACCGGCATCGCGTGCACTTCAATCTGCGCGAGGGTGGGCGGATCGCCCGCCTTGATGGCCGCGAGCAGCTTCTGCTGTTCCTCGCCGCCGCCCGAGTAGCTGCCCTGGTACGTGGCCACCACCTTGATGCCGGGGTGGGTCTGGTTGAACTCCTGCACCATCTGCTGAATGTCCTGGCT
>Ga0167615_1000087_pt1 | contig 33776 bp, 34 predicted proteins | sample BED_Mat_host_9_1_FD_111800 | JGI IMG/M metagenome (GOLD analysis project Ga0167615, IMG submission 111800) | Extremophilic microbial mat communities from Yellowstone National Park, USA - BED_Mat_host_9_15 (v2) (version 2) | ecosystem: Environmental > Aquatic > Thermal springs > Hot (42-90C) >... | reverse complement strand
GAGCCGACCTGAACCGCCTTGATCACCTTCACCCCAGCCCGCCGCGCCACCTCCGCGCAGTACGCCGGCCCCTCGTCCCCGTGGAGCTGGACGAGATCGAGGTGGAGGTCCTCGACGTAGGAGACGACCTGGGCAAGGGGGGCGTTCACAAACACCCCACAGACCAGGGTCCTCCGGCGCAACGCGGTGCTGATCGCCAGCGCTTCGGCAAAGGAGCAGCGCCGGGGGGAGCGGGGGTAGAAGATCAACCCGACCGCCCAGGCACCAAGCGCTGCTGCAAGGTTTGCGTCGGCGAGGTTGGTGATCCCGCAGACCTTTACCGCTACCGGCCGCTCCACACCACCAACCCTAGCGGCCTACCCTTCCCCTTCCGCTTCTCCTTCAAGGCCGGTTTCCTTTTCTTCAGCGGCCTTTGGCTTGCTGGTCGGCCTGCTGCCAAGGGTGACGTTAACGGAGGTCTTGTGGTAGCCGTGGCCGCCGGAGTTGGGGGCGTACATTTCCACGGAGACCGTTTCGCCGGGCCGGTGGGAGAGGACGACGTTTGCCAGTTCTTCGGAGGAGCGAACCGGGTGGCCGTCGATGCCGACGATAATGTCACCGCCGATCGCGATCCGCGCTCCGTCGGCCTGAACGGTCACATCACCCCCCTTCAGCCCCGCCTTCTGAGCCGGGCTCCCGGCGAGGACTTCCTCGACCAACGCCCCTTCGCGCACCGGAAGTTCGATCCCCGGCAGGGAGAGGGAGCCGTCGATCGTGATCGTCGCCACGCCAAGGTAGGCTTCCTTGACCGTCCCGCCCTTCTCCAGTTCGGGGAGCTCCGCTTTGGCGGTGTTGATTGGGATCGCAAAGCCGATCCCGATGTTCCCATCGGTCCCTGCCGTCTCGATCTGGGAGTTGATGCCGATCACTTCGCCCCGGTCGTTGAGGAGGGGGCCCCCGGAGTTGCCTGGGTTGATCGGCGCATCGGTTTGGATCACGTTGGTGATCGCAAACCCGTTTGGGGCCTGGATCTGGCGCTGGAGCGCGGAGACGATCCCGCTGGTCAGGGTCCGCTCAAGGTCGAAGGGGTTGCCGATCGCGTAGACCACTTCCCCGACCTGGACTTCGGCGGAGTTGCCCAGCTTCAGTGGGTCAAGGCTCAGCCCTTCGGTAGGCACCTTCAGCACGGCAAGGTCCTTGGACGGATCCTTGCCGACTACCTGGGCCGGCACGGCCTTCCCGTGTTCGGAAAAGGAGACCGTTACCTTCACCGCGTTGGCGACGACGTGCCAGTTGGTGAGGATCGTCCCATTGCTGTTGATGACGATCCCGGAGCCGGTGTCGATCGACCGCTGCTGGTTTTCGCCGCGAAACAGTTCAAACGGGCTGTTTTCCTGGGGGTGGACAACGGTGGCGCTGACGAAGACCACGCCGGGGGCGTCCCGCTCGTAGATTTGGTGGGCGGTCAAAGCCCCCTTTTCTAGATCTCCACCGGTGGAGGCTGCAACCCCCGCGGTTTCAAAGCGGGTGACCGTCTTCACCCGTTCCTTCACGCCACCCACACCGAGGAGGATCCCCGCCACCACCGCACCACCAACAACCGCCGATACCAAGCTTGTCCAAACCGTCCTGCTCATCGCTCCAGCTGCGATCCTCGCCCGGTTCGCTGAAGAGACCCTTAACGGAACCAGCCCCGTCGCTAAAGATTACCGGCCTTTGCCTTACCGGCGTGAACGAGTTCAGCAAGGAGCTCGGCCGGCGCTGGGGAGCGCATGAGAGCGGTCCCGACAAGGACCGCCGCCACCCCGGCTTCCGCTAGCGCCCTAACCTGCTCGGGCCGCTCGATCCCCGACTCGGCAACCACCACCGTCCCAGAGGGCACCTGCCCCAACAGCTCTACCGTCCGGTTGAGGTCGACGGAGAAGTCGGCAAGGTCCCGGTTGTTCACCCCTATAACCGCTGCCCCGGCTGCAACCGCCCGCTCCAGCTCCGCAGGGTCGTGAACCTCCACCAGGCACTCCAACCCCAGCCCGGCCGCCTCTGCAAGCAGCTGCTGGAGCTTGGGGTCGGGAAGGATCCTGGCGATCAACAACACGGCGTCGGCGCCGACGGCAGCGCTCTCTAAGAGCTGGTAGCTGTCGACGATGAAGTCCTTGCGCAGGGTCGGCAAGGCGCACGCGGCCCGTGCCGCTTCGAGGTCGGCGACCTCGCCGCCGAAGTAGTGGGGCTCGGTCAGGACCGAGAGGGCGCTGGCGCCGGCAGCCGCATAGAGCCGGGCCCAGCGCGCGGGGTCTGCCTCGGCTTGGAGGACGCCAGCGGAGGGGGCCCTGCGCTTGATCTCGGCGATCAACGCAACCCCCTCCCCGACAAGGGCGGCGGCAAAGGGGCGGTGGTCTGCCGGCCGGCTGGCAAGCCGCTGCTCCAGGAGGGCGGGCGGGACCTCCTCCCGGCGGCGGGCAAGGTCGGCCTTGCGGCGGGCGACGATCTCGGCGAGGATCCCAGCCATCACAGCTCTCGCGTCAGCTTGACGTAGCGGTCGAGAAGCTCCAGTGCCCGGCCCTCCTTGAGCACCTCGGCGGCGATCTGAGCCCCTTCCCGCACCGTCTCGGCCTTGCCGGCGACGTAGATCGCGGCCGCAGCGTTGGCTACCGCCAGGTCCCGGGCCGACCCCTGCTCGCTACCTGCTAGGACCCGCTTGACCAGCTCGGCGTTGTAAGCGGGGGGGCCGCCGGGGGGCGGCTGCCCGGTGCCGGAGAGGCCAAGCTCCTGGGGAAGGAGCACCAGCGGCTGCAGCTCCCCGTCCCGCAGCTCGATGGCCTGAGTAGGCGCAAACGCCGATACCTCGTCCAAGCCGTCAGCGCTGCTTACCACCAAGGCGTGCTCGCTCCCTAGGACCTGAAGCGCCCCTGCCACCAGCTCCAGTTGGGCGGGGTTGCTGACCCCAATCAGCTGCCGCTTTGCCCCGGCGGGGTTGGTCAGGGGGCCAAGCAGGTTGAAGACCGTCCGCACCCCAAGCGCCCGCCTGACCGGGGCGACAAACCGGGTCGCCTGGTGATGGACCGGGGCGAACATGAACCCGAAGTTGCACCGCTGGATCGCCTCCGCCACCGCTGCGGGGCCGAGGTCGATCCGGGCACCAACCGCCTCCAAAAGGTCGGCGGAGCCGCAGCTGCTGGTGGCGGAGCGGTTGCCGTGCTTGGCGACCGCAATCCCGGCTGCAGCTGCGATCAGGGCGGCGGTAGTGGAGACGTTGTAGGTGAAGCGCCCGCCGCCGGTGCCGGCTGTGTCGAGGAGCGGATCGCGGTCTACCTCCACCTTTGCCGCTAGCTGCCGCATCGTCGCAGCAAGCCCAGCCAGCTCGGCCGGCGTCTCCCCTTTGGTGCGCAAGGCGATCAAGAAGGCCGCGATCAGCTGCTCGGAGACCTCCCCAGCCATGATCGCGGCTAAAACAGCAGCGGCCTCCTCTTGGGCGAGGTCGTGACGGTCGGCAAGGCGATCGACGGCCTTGCGAACCAGCTCTTCGCCGCTCACCTGCCTACCCCCGCTAGGAAGTTGCCGAGCAGGGCAAGCCCTTCTGGAGTGAGGATCGACTCCGGGTGGAACTGGACCCCCTCCGCCGGGAGCGTCCGGTGGCGGATCCCCATCACCACCCCTTCCCCCCACGCCGACCGTTCGAAGCAGCTCGGCAGCGGCTCGGCAACGACAAGGGAGTGGTAACGGCCGGCGAGGAGCGGGTTGGCAAGGCCTTCGTAGATCCCCTTACCGTCGTGGTGGACAAGGGCCTCCTTGCCGTGGACCGGGTGGTGGCGGACCACCGTCCCGCCAAAGGCTTCGGCAAGGGCCTGGTGGCCTAGGCAGACACCAAGCACCGGTACCCCCGCCTCCGGAAGCCGGCGGCAGACCTCCTTTGAGATCCCAGCCTCCTTCGGGGTGCAGGGGCCTGGGGAGACAACGCAGGCGTCGTAGCCGCTGCCAAGCAGCTCCTCGACCGTCACCTTGTCGTTTCGAAACACCTCTACCGCCGCCCCCAGCTCGAGCAGGTACTGGACCAGGTTGTAGGTGAAGGAGTCGTAGTTGTCGACCACCACCACCCTCACTCCCAACCCTCCTGCTGGCAGGCGAGCTCAACGGCCTCGATCATCCCCTGCGCTTTCGCCAACGACTCGGCGAGCTCCCGGTCGGGCTTGGCGTCAGCAACGGTCCCCCCGCCGGACTGGATGTAGGCCTTGCCGTCCTTGATCACAACGGTTCGGATGTGGATGCAGGTGTCGAGGTCGCCGGTGTAGGAGAGGTAACCGACGGCGCCGCCGTAGGAGCACCGCTTCACCGGCTCCAGCTCGTCGATGATCTCCATCGCCCGCACCTTTGGCGCTCCAGAGAGGGTGCCGGCTGGAAGGAGCGCCCGCAGCGCCCCAAGGGCGTCAACCCCCTCCCGGAGCCGGCCGGACACCTCGGAGACGATGTGCATGACGTGGGAGTACCGCTCCACCTCCATCAGCCGCTTCACCCGCACCGTTGCCGGGGCGCAGACCCGGCCAAGGTCGTTCCGCGCCAGGTCGACCAACATCACGTGCTCGGCCCGCTCCTTAGGGTCGGCAAGTAGCTCCCGGGCGATCTGCTCGTCGGCCGTTGGGTCCGTCCCCCGGGGCCTGGTCCCAGCAACGGGCTTGGTCGTTGCCGTCCTGCCGTTGACGGTAAGCAGCGGCTCGGGGCTGGTCCCAGCGAGCTGGAACTCGCCGAAGTCGAGGAAGTACATGTAAGGGCTTGGGTTGATCGCCCGCAAGCCGCGGTAGACGGAGAACGGGGCGCAAGGCAGCTCAGCCTCAAACCGCTGCGAGGGGACGGCTTGGAAGATGTCGCCGGCGTAGATGTACTCGATGATCCGCGCTACCACCGCTTCGAACCGCTCCCTGCTCATGTTCGACCGGAACCGCGGCAACGGCTGCTTCGGACGGGGCGGCGGGGGCGGCAGTGGTTCAGCCAGCGCCGCCTGCACGGCGGCGATCTCCTCCTGGGCCCGCTCCTCGCCCCGGGCAGCGTTGGCGATCACGATCACCCTGTGCTTGAGGTGATCGAAGGCGACGAGGAGGTCGCACAGCAGCAGGGCTAGGTCGGGGATCCCCAGCGGATCGGGGTTGGGCGGGCCAAGCTCCTCCACGGTCCGCACCAGGTCGTAGCCGAAGTAACCGACGGCGCCGCCAAGGAACGGCGGCTGATCGCCGGGCAGATCGAGGGGCGGCTTGGCGATCGCACCAACCTCTTGGCGGACGAGGTCGTAGGGGTCGCCGGGGTCGCCAAGGGACCACCTCACCAACGCCCGGGGCTTGATCCCGATAAAGGACCAGCGGCCTACCCGCAGCCCCTGCTCAGCCGACTCCAGCAGAAAGGCCGGACCGCCGCCGGCGTACCGGCGCAGCTTCAGGAACGCCGAGACCGGCGTCTGGGTGTCGTCGATGAAGGAGGCAACGACCGGCCGGTGTGCGACCGACTCAGCCTCGGCGGCCATCCAACACCCCGCAGACCGCGTCCAGCCCAACCGCCCGGGAGCGGAGCAGCACAAGCAGGTGGTACAGCAGGTCGGCTGCCTCTTCAGCGGTCCGCTGCTCGCTTTCCCGCTCCGCTGCAACGCAAACCTCCTCCGCCTCCTCCCTCACCTTGGCGCGCAGCAGGGCGGGGTTGGCAAGGAGCTTGGCGGTGTAGGAACCGGGCGGCGGGGAGAGGGCCCGGCCGGCGATCGTCCGCTCGAGGTCGGCTAGGACCCCAAGCGCTAGCGGTGGGGTGGCGGTGCCACGGTAGAAGCAGGTTCGGTTGCCGGTGTGGCAGGCCGGCCCCTGGGGCTCAACCAAGGCAAGCACCGCATCCCCGTCGCAGTCGACGCGCAGACCGACCAACCGCTGGATGTTGCCGCTTGTTTCCCCTTTGTGCCAAAGCCTTTGCCGGGAACGGGAGAAGAGGTGGAGCTCCCCGCTTTGCTGGGTGCGCTCAAACGCTTCCCGGTTCATGTAGCCGACCATCAACACCTCGCCGTTGCGGTGGTCCTGAACCACGCAGACGACAAGGCCGCGGTCGTCGAACTGCAAAAGGCCGGCTAGGTCTTGAGCGGCGATCTCTTCCAAGGCGCCACCGATTGTAGGGGTGCGGCCGTTAGCTGAGCAGCCGGCGCTGCGCGTGGCGCCGTTCACCGCTACTGCAGCCAGGGCTGCCGCCCTAGACTGGCGCGGTGAAGTGGCACGGCAGGGAAAGGTTGTCTTCGTTACCGGCAAAGGTGGGACGGGGAAGACAACGGTTGCTGCCGCCCTTGCTACCTCCTTTGCCGCCGCCGGTGGGCGGACGGTGTTGGTTGGCCTCGACGGCCTGGCAGACCTCCCCGGCCTTCCAGAGGAGCTCCGGTTCGAGCGGGTCGACCCAAACAAAGCCCTCCTGGAGTGGCTGACCGAACTGGGGGGAAGGGTTGCTGCCCGGTTGTTGATCGCCCGCTCCTCGTTCCGGCTCTTTGCAGCGGCCGCGCCGGGAGCAAGGGAGCTGCTGACCCTCTCCCGGATCGCCGAGCTGCGCCACCGCTACGACTTCGTGGTGGTCGACGGCCCGGCAAGCGGCCATGCCCGCGCGCTCTGGCGCTCCCCAGCAACGGTGGCCGGGATCGCCCGGGTCGGTCCGATCGCAGAGCGGACGCGGGAGCTAGGGCTGCTGTTAGCAGACGATCTAGCGGTCGCCTTTGTCGCTGTCGCCAAGCCGCTGGAGCTGGCGGTCAGCGAGACCGTCGAGCTTGCCTCCTTGCTGGAGGCCGATCTCGGCCGCCGCTTCACAGCGGTTGTCCTCAACTGCGCCACCAAGCAGCGGTTCACGAAGGTCGAGCTTGCGACAGCGGCCGAGGCCAAAGACGCGGTGGTCGCTGAGGCGGTGGTTGCCGCTAGGCGGTCGACCGCCCGCTACCACCGGGAGCGACGGGAAGCGGCAAGGCTGCGGCGGGCTGGGCTGAGGATCGTCGAGCTGCCCCTTGTTCCAAACCACGGCGAGCTGATCGACCTCGCCTTGGAGCTCCAGCCCCAGCTCGCCCCACTCACTCGATCCTTAGCTGGCTGAGCGCTGCCGGCTCCCCCCGCCACCCTTTGCGGGTCCGGACGGTCAACTCCAGGTAGACCGGGCCGCCAAGCAACAGCTCCAGCGCCTTGCGGGCGGCGGTACCGACAGCCTTGACCATCCTCCCCCCTTTCCCGATCACGATCGCCCGCTGGGAGTCGGTCTCAACCCAGATCGCCGCCTTGATGTACCACCTACCACCCTCCCGCTGGACCACCTCCTCGACGGCCACCTCGCTTGCGTGGGGAACCTCGTCGTAAAGGCGGTTGAGAAGGGCTTCCCGGATCACCTCCGCGATCTGCAGCTCCAGTGGCTGGTCGGACCGCTGCTGCGGTTCGAAGAGGTGAGGGCCCTCCGGGAGCAGGCTTTCAAGGTGGGCGGCAAGCGCCTCAACCCCCTCCCCGGTCCGCGCCGAGATCGGGAAGATCTCCTCCCCCACCTCCAGCCGTTCCGCGGCAAGGAGCGCTTCCGCGGTCCGCACCTTAGATAGAAGGTCGATCTTGTTTACAGCGACCGTTGTCGGTGCGCCAAGCCGCTTCAAGGTCTCGGCGAGATAGCGGTCGCCGGGGCCGATCCCTTGGGCGGCGTCGACCACCATCAGCACGTGGTCGGCTTCCTCCACCTCCTGGGCGAGCCGCTTCGCCATCCGCTCGGTCATCAGGTCCCGCGGCCGCTGGAGCCCAGGCAGATCGACGAGCACGAGCTGGTTCTCTCCCCGAGTCCGCACCCCCCGGATCGCCCGCCTGGTGGTCTGTGGCCGGGGGGAGACCGCTGCAACCGGACCGCCGACCAAGGCGTTGACAAGGGTCGACTTGCCAACGTTTGGCCTCCCGGCCAAGGCGACAAAACCGCAGCGGGTGCTCACCGCCGCCCTTTTAGCAGCTCCGCCTGGAGGGCAAGCATCTCGCCGCCGTCCCGTTCGTGGTCCATCCCTAACAGGTGGAGGACGCCGTGGACGACGCACTCCGTTATGTCCTCGCAGCGGCTAGGACAGATGAAGACGTCGCCAAGCTCAGGGGGAGGCCCTTCCCCACCGTCCTCCCCTTCGTCGATCGGAAAGGCAAGGACATCGGTAGGGGTGGGCTTGCCCCGAAACCGGCCGTTGAGGTCGGCGATCCGCCCTTCGTCGACGACGTGGATCGCCAGATGCCCCCGCCTTACCCCTAACGCTGCCGCCGCCCGCTGGGCCCAGCGGCGCAACGTGGCGGCGGTTGGTCCTCCTGCAGGGAGCAGCCCACCGCCAACCAGCTCGACCTCAAGCCCCTCGGCCGTTGCCATTGGCTTCGGCCTCCCGCTGCTTACGGGCGTGGGCGTCGTAGGCCTCGACGATCCGCTGGACGAGGTGGTGGCGGACGACGTCCTGGCCGCCGAACCGGATGAACTCGATCCCCTCGATCGCTTGCAGTACCTCCCCCACCACAACCAGGCCGGAGGAGAGGGAGGGCGGGAGGTCGATCTGGGTGACGTCACCGGTAACGACCATCTTCGAGCCAAAGCCAAGCCTGGTCAAGAACATCTTCATCTGCTCGGGGGTGGTGTTCTGGGCCTCGTCCAGGATCACGAAGGAGTCGTTGAGGGTCCGGCCGCGCATGTAGGCAAGGGGAGCGATCTCGATCACTCCCCGCTCGATGTGGGCGGCAACCCGTTCCGGATCGAGCATGCCGTGGAGGGCGTCGAAAAGCGGGCGAAGGTAGGGATCGACCTTGGCCATCACGTCCCCCGGGAGGAAACCAAGCCGCTCCCCGGCCTCCACCGCCGGTCGGGTGAGGATGATCCGGGAGACCTCCCGGCGGGCAAGGGCGGAAACGGCAAGCGCGACGGCAAGGAAGGTCTTCCCGGTCCCTGCAGGACCGACGCCGAAGGTGATCGTGTTGCGGCGGATCGAGTCGACGTACCGCTTCTGGTTGAGGGTGCGGGGGGCGACGGTGACGTTGCGGTGGCGCCAAACCACGTCGCCAAGGACATCGGCCGGCTTGCGATCGGCCTCCACCGCCTCCCGGACGGCGACTACGGTCGCCGGCGCAAGCCGGTGGCCGGACTCGACCAAGCCAACGAGCTCTTCCACCACCTTCATCCCCAGCTGCCGCTCCGCCTCTCCCCCCTCAAGGGTGAGGAGGTTGCCACGCAGGTAGACGGCACAGTTTAGGTTCCCGGCCAGCGCACGCAGGACAGCGTCGTGGCTCCCGGCCAGCTCAGCCGCGGCCTCGGCGGAGAGCTCGATCTGGGTCCTCATCGAGGGCCGGCTAGTCCCCCTGCCTCCAGGCTGTGTAGGTAGGAAGAATCATCAACTTCGCCACTTCTACTCCACATTATGCTTGCTGGCGGAGAGGATGCCGACCGCTGCCGATCCAGACCACCGCGATGCCTTTGCCCCCTTTGAACGGGAGCGGCTTGCCCTCACCCCCTCAGGCAGCGCACCGATCGACATCCACACCCACCTCGGCAAGGACGAGGACGGCCGGTCGTTGGCGCCCGAGCAGCTGCTCTCCCTCCTTGACCAGGCGGGGGTGGCAAGGGCGGCGGTCTTTCCGCTCAACGACCCGGACCGGGTGCCGGCCTTTCGTGCCCAAAACGACCAGGTCCTCGCTTGGGCCCGGGACCATCCCGACCGGCTGATCCCGTTCTGCCGCGTTGACCCAGCGGAAGGGGGCGTTGCCGAGGCGGAACGGTGCCTTGCGGCCGGGGCGCGGGGAATCAAGCTCCACCCCCGGGCGCAGCGGATCGACTTTTTCGCGCAGAAGGAGGAGGTAGGGGCCCTCCTGCGGCTTGCGGCGGAGGCGAAGGTGCCGGTCCTAATCCATGCCGGCAGGGGCGTCGAGCAGGGACCGGAGGGGCTCTGCGAGCTCGCCGAAGCCCACCCCGAAACAGCGCTGATCCTCGCCCACGCGGCGATTTGGGATCAGGGGCTGATCAGCCGCCGCCTCTCCGACCTCCCATTGCTCTGCTACGACACCTCCTGCTTCCACCCGTTGGACGTCGTCTCCCTGCTGTGCACGGTGCCGGCGGAGCGGATCCTGTTCGGCTCCGACCCCCCTTACGGCCGTCCTGCCGCCGCCCTCTACCTGCTGCTGCGAGCAGCCCGCTACGTCGGCCTACCGGAGGGTAGGCTTAGGCTCGTCCTAGCGGGCAACGCGGACCGGCTGCTCGCCTCCTACTCCCTTCCACCCAAGCGGGACCCTGCCCCGCCACCTCCCGGCAGTCCCCTTGCCGCCATCCGGCTCGCAACCTACCTAGCAACCGCAGCCGGCGCCCTCTTCGCCGGCGTGCCGGAGCGGGCGGTAGAGAACCTGAAGCTGGCGCTAACCGTTGGCGACGGGAGATCGGACGGCCTGGGAGAGCTCGGCGGCGCCGTTGCCGCTGCGGTGCAGGCGGTCGAAGGGGGCGAGGCGCGCCGCGGGGTGGAGTTGATCCACCGCCTGCTGGCCGCCTCCCTTACAACCCCTGCATCGGCCGACTAGGCCGCAACCCCGCCTCCCACCTCACCCCTCCCTGCCATCGCTTGCTGCGGCTAGCAGGAGGCCTTCCCATCCACCCTCCTGGGCGCTGCGCACGACCTCGAGGCCGTGTGCGGCGAAGGCGCCGCCAACCGCCCCGCCCTCACCAACCAAAAGCCCTGAACAGATCAACACCGCCGGTCGCTCTACCAGCCGCTGCGCAAGCGCCAAGAGCAGGCCCTCAACCAGGTTGGCAAGCAGGACCGCCCCGCCGATTCCAGTCGGCAGCGGATCACGGTAGAGGTCCCAGACCGCAGCTTGGATCACCGCCCCTGCGCTAGCGGCGTTTGTAGCCGTCGCCTCCACCGCTTTCGGGTCGTGGTCTAGCGCGACGATCTGGGTGTAGCCAAGCTCCCAGGCGGCAAGGGAGAGCACCCCAGAGCCGCACCCGATGTCGAAAACCGGTGGCCGCTCCGCGCGCAGCCCAGCGGCGGCGAGGAGCAGCGAGAGGGCGATCTTGGTCGACGGATGGGCGCCGGTACCAAAGGCCATCCCAGGGTCGACCACCAAGTCGCGCAGGGAGGGGTCAGACGGCGACTCTGCCCAAGGTGGCCGCACCCAGAAGCCCCGTAGCGGCCGGCGATCGCGGCCGAGCGGCAGCGGCAGGTCGGGGGGTACTACCACCGGCTGTGGGCGGTGGAACTCCCGCCACCGGAGCTGCCAGCCGCTTGGGACCTCGCTGCAGTTGACGGCCACCAACCCACCGGCGGCAGCGACCTCTAAGGGGGGCAGCTCCGGGAGCTCCCCCGGTGGGCCGTAAACGGCGTATTCGACGGTTTGGTCATCGATCTCAACCTCCTCGAAGCCGTTTGGGGCAAGGTCGATCAGCTCCGCGACAAAGAGCTCCGCCCGCTGCCGGGGGAGACGGAAGCCAAGCCGCAGCAGGCGGTCGCCGCTCACCGGTGGCGAAGCAGCCGCCGCAGCCGGGCAAATACCGACTCGTCGCTGCGCTTCTGGTCCTCCCCCAGGGAGTCGCGGAGCCTTTCAAAGAGCTTCCGCTGCTCCTCGCTCAGCCGCTTTGGCACCACCACGTTTAGGACCACCTCCAGGTTGCCCCGCCGGCCCCCACCAAGGGGTGGCAGCCCCTGCCCCCGAACCGTTACCACCTCCCCGGGCTGGGCGCCGGGAGGAACGGAGATCGGGATCGGCCCCTCCAGTCCTGGAGCCTCCACCGTACCCCCCAAGGCAGCCGTTGCAACCGGCAGATCGACAACCGTGATCAGGTCCTTGCCGCGGCGCAGGAACCTCGGATCCTCCTTGACGTGGACCTCGAGGTAGAGGTCGCCAGCCCGCCCGCCCGCCCCTTGGTGGCCAGCCCCCCCAACCCGAATCCGCTGGCCGTCCTCGATCCCCGGGGGCACCTTCACCTTCCGCCGCCGGGTGACGGTCACCACCCCTTCGCCGCCGCACGCCCCGCAGCGACGGCTAGGCACCCGGCCGACCCCGCCACAGGCGTCGCAGACGGCGGTGTGGACGACCTGGCCAAAGAGGGTGTGGCCAACGGCCTGGAGACGGCCCCGACCTTGGCACCGAGGACAGACGAGGAGGGGGGCGCCGGGCTCTGCCCCGTTACCACCACATCGGTCGCACTGGGCCTGGACCTCGTAGCTGAGCTCGACCTCGGCGCCGTCGACGACCTCGGCAAGGTCGATCTCCACGGCTAGGGCGAGATCGCTCCCCCCATCGGCAAACCCTTCGCCAAACAGCCCCCCTTCGCCGAAGAAGGCGTTGAAGAGGTCGCGGAGGGAGCCAAAGGCCTCAAAGGTCGGTTCGTACCCGCCGGAGCGCAAGCCTTCATGGCCGTAGCGGTCGTAGGTGGCTCGCCGCTGGGGGTCGGAAAGGATCTCATAGGCCGCTGCCAGTTCCTTGAACTTCTCAGCCGCCTCGGGGTCGTCCTTGTTGACGTCTGGGTGGAGCTTGCGGGCGAGGCGCCGAAAGGCCCGCTTGATCTCCTGCTCATCGGCGTCCCGGGAGACCCCGAGAACCTCGTAGGGGTCGCGCTGCATCCGGCTAACTGCCGGCGTAAGCCTCTTCGACGTACCGGGAGAGCTGATCGGCGGCAGCCCGCACCGTTTCGATCGCGCGCGGGTAGTCCATCGCTACCGGACCGATCACCGAGACCGTCCCCAACCGCCGGTGGTGGATGCCGTAGCCGGTTGCCACTAGCGCCCAGTGGCGCATCGCCGGCTCCCGGTTCTCCTGGCCGATCCGCACGTAGACGTCGGGGGCGGTGAGGGCGGCGTAAAGCATCCGCAGCACCGCAACCCGCTCCTCAAGGAAGGAGACCAGCTCCTCCAGCTCGGCAAGGCCGACGTTGCGGTTGGCGGAGAACAGGTGGGCGGTGCCCTCGATGTAGATGGCCTTCTCCCCCTCTTCGGAAAGGGTCGCAAAGGCGCCGGCAAGCCGGGCGAGGAAGGCCTGCTCCCGTTGGCCAAGGCTGGGGTCTGCCAGCCGTTTGCCAAGGATCCGGGCGCCCAGCTCCAGCCCCTTCAACCGCTCCCCTAGGTACTCGCCCGCCCACGAGACCAACCCTGGGTCAACCGGGTCGTCAAACGGCACAAGCGTCTTCGAGACCTCGCCGCTGGAGGTGATCACCACCACCGCGACGACCTGGGGTTGGAGCAACAGGACCTCGATGTGGCGGATCACCGCCGCCTGCGGCGAGGGGGCGGTGACGACCGCAAGGAGGTTGGTGGCCTCGGCGAGCGTTTCGGTGGTGATCCGCATCGCTTCCTCCAGCTCCCGCTTCATCAGCGAAAGCTCCAACCGGGGGACCGGATGGGAACGCCGTTCGGAGAGGATCCGGTCGACGACAAAGCGGTGGCCGGCCTCGGTTGGGACCCTCCCAGCGGAGGTATGGGGGTGGGCGAGCAGGCCGTACTCCTCGAGCCGGGCCAGCTCGTTGCGGATCGTCGAGGGGGAGCAGTCGAGCTCCGGCAGCGCGGCCAAGGCCTTGGAGCCCACCGGCTGCCCGGTGCGCAGGTAGACCTCAACCACGTGGCGGAGGATCAGCTGTTGGCGCTCGCTGAGGATCACCCCCTACATGGTAGGGAGCTACGTCCAACCCCTCTTAGAGCTCCAGCTCCGCCTCGGCGTTGCGGACGATCTGGTTGCCGTTCTGTTCCGCCACTGGGGAGACGATCACCCGGCCGTCCCGCCGCTCCTTCACGGTCGCCCGCACCACGATCTCCTGCTCAGGCAGGCCCATCCCCCGGAACTGGACGGAGAGCCGCTTCAGGTGCTGGGGCCCACCTGCCGCCTCGGTAAGGGCGCGGGCCACCTGGGCCATCGTCCACAGGCCGTGGAGGATCCGGCCGGGTAGGCCGACCGACTTGGCGAACTCCTCGTCGATATGGATCGGGTTGAAGTCTCCGGAGGCACCGGCGTAGCGGACCGTCAGGTACTTGTCCGGCGTGACCCGCAGCTCCGGCAGGGACTCCCCTGGCTGCCAGCTCAACTCAGCCATCCTCAAACCCCCCTCACGATGTGGGTCCACACGCCCCTGACAACCTCCTCCCCCCGCTGGTTGCGGGAGAGGGACTCGTAGATGTAGAAGCCAAGGCCGTCCCGCTCGTAGATCTCCTTCACCGTTACCTCCGTCTCGATCTCGTCGCCGGCGACAACCAGTCCGTTCCACTGGAACTCCTGGCCGCCGTGAACCATCCGCGCGAAGTTCATCCCCACCTCGGGATCAAACAGCGCCGGCCCCATCGCCCGACCGGCGAAAACGACGCAGAACATCGGCGGGGCGACGACGTCAGCGTAGCCGGCCGCGCGGGCCGCCTTGTAATCGAGGTGGAGGGGGTTGGTCTCGCCAACCGCCTGCGCGTACTCGACGATCTTCTCCCGACCGACGGCGTAAACCGTCGGCGGGTAACGCTTGCCAACTGCTTGGGTGTTTACTGGCACCGATACCCCTTTCTATGCCGGTTGGGCGAAGAGTCTAACGGAGCCTCCTAGGCTGGGCAGGTAAGCTCGCTGCCACGCCGGGTGCCAAACAAAAAAGACGGAGCCGGCTCCCACGCTTGGGTGTGACCCCGCGCAGCGCCAGGAGGAGCTTGCTGCGCTACGCTCACCACCTTGCCGTTGGCTACTTCCAGCGCAAAAAAAAGGGCCCAACGAGGATGTTCCTGACCGAGTGGGCCGATACCCGGGGTGGGACTCGAACCCACAAGCCCTTGCGGGCGGCGGATTTTAAGTCCGCTGACTTTGCCAGTTTGTCTACCCGGGCCTGCCCATTGATCATAACCGCGGACGGGCCGCCTGCCGGGGTGGGCCGTGCAGCTTAGGGTCCGAGGCCACGTCCTCGAGCTCGACCCCTCCCGGCCGGCGGTGATGGGGATCCTGAACGTGGGCGACGACTCCGTTGCCGATCCCCTCCACCTGCAGACGGTCCAGGAACAGCTGAAGCGGGCCCGGCAGCTCCTCGAGGAAGGGGCAGCGATCGTCGATGTCGGCGCCGTCTCAGGCCGAACCGACACCCCCCCGATCCCCGAGGCAAAGGAGGCCCAGCTGCTTGCCCAAGTGGTCGAACCGCTTGCTGCGGAAGGGGTGGTGGTCTCTGTCGACACCTGGCGGGTAGGGGTTGTGGAGGCGGTTCTAGCTGCCGGCGCCGCCCTGATCAACGACGTCAGCGGCCTCGCCGATCCAGCGATCGCCAGGCTCTGCGCCGAGGCCGGGGCAGGGCTGGTGGTGATGCACACCAAGGCCCGTCCAAAGGAACGGCACTTCCCCCCCTACGCCGACCTGATCGGGGAGGTCACCGCGTTCCTGCGCGACAAGGTGGAGCTGGCCTGCCGCTCAGGGATGGCGCCGGAGGGGATCCTGGTCGACCCCGGCCTCGACTTTGCAAAGACGCCGGAGCAGTCGGTTGAGCTGCTCCGCCGGCTAGGGGCGGTGCGGGAGCTTGGTTTTCCGCTGCTGCTTGCGGTCTCCCGCAAGTACTTCGTAGGGATGCTGACCGGGCGGCCGCCGCTGGAGCGGTTGGCAGGGACCCTTGGCGCGATCGCCGGCGCCTTACGCCACGGGGTGGAGGTGGTCCGGGTCCACGACGTCGGCGCAGTGCAGGACTTCCTCGCCGTCTACGCCGCGATTACAACCACCGGGGAGGTCGAGCTCAAAGGGGATCCAGCGGACGACCGGCTGCGGTGGTTGCCGCCAAAGGCCGTTAGCTCCAGGGATCCGGGGTAACGGCGGCCGCAGCGGCGCTTGGCAGCGGGACGACTGCAGGCAAGCGCAGCCGTAAGCCAACCGTTCGTCCGCCGCCATCCGATCGGCCCCATCCACGCCGGTCCCTGGAAGCCGCTTGCCACAGCTCCACCGCCAGAGCCACCCCGTGGCTGGCCCCAACCACTGGGAGCCGGTCGGTGGCGGCCGGCAACGGCACCGGTAAGGTTGGCGGCCGCTTAGCAGGCCGCTGTGCCGTGGCCGGCGCTTGCTTGCAGCTTGGCTTGCCGGCGCCGCGCTGGAACAACCGCGTAGGGCACCAAGCTAGGCGGTGGACCATCCCGAAAACCTCACTCCCGGGCGGTAGCTGGGCTGCCGGCAGGAGGGCCGTTAGCTGGAACAGCCCCTGCGGTACGGCCGCAGAGACGGTCGCAGTTGGGGCGTGCGGCCGCGCCACGACCGCCGTTCTGCGCCGGGGACCACCTGGACGGCCTGGGGCGGCTTCCCAGGTAGGGAGAGGTAAAGGCAGCCGACGGGCAGCGAGGCGATCTCCTGGGCGCTCACCACCGGTTCTTGGCGGAAGGAGCGACTGCCGCGCTCCGTTGCCTGCCAGCGACCCCCCTTTGCCTGGACCTGTTCGGTGACCGCCGACCGCCGCTGCTCTCCAAGCTCCCGGGAGGCTAGGGCCGCGGACCGGCTGCCCGGCAGCCTGTGGACGAGCAGGGCGTAACGGTTGTCGAGGAGCTGGTCGAGCCGCTCCCTTGCGCCCTGCTCGAGGTCGGCAAGGGACTGGGTGCCAACCACCACCGCAAACCCGGCCGAGCGGCCGCGGGCAAAGAGCGATGCCAGCGCGCGGGCCGCCGGCGGCGAGATGAACCCCTGCAGGTCGTCGACGACAACCAAGGTGGGCGAAACCCTGCCTTCCCTTTGACGGTCTGCTGCCACCGTCATCAGGTCGATCAAAATCGCTGCGCCAACGATCTGGGAGAGCTCCGGTCGGGCGTCGGCGTTGAGGTTGAAGTAGACGGCCTCACCCCGGCCGACCGCCTCCAGGAGGTCGAGGCCAGGACCCCCGTTGAACAGCCGGCCGACCTCCGACTCCGCAAGGGCAGCGAGGCGGTGTCTAGTCCCAGCAACCGCCTCCAGCTCCCGAGGGGAGAGCTTCGGCAGGGTGGCGTGGAACTCGATCCACCCCCCGGGCCGGCGGGCCTCGATCGCACCGGCAAGGGCTGCCAGCTGCCTTGGGTCGGCGAAGCGGGCGAGCTTCCCTACCGTCACCTCCTCGCCGGCCGCTTGGAGGCCCCTGACCGCAAAGCCCAGGAACCGCTGGCCGAGGCGGAGGTAGTAGGAGTCGCCGTAGCTCTCCCCGGCAAGCGCCTTGTCAACAAGCTCCCCTTCGCTGCCATGGGCAAAGGGGTTGTAAGGGAGGTCTCCGCTTGGGCTCCACAGCCAGAGCGGGCGGCCGCTTGCTAGGGCTGCCTGGCGAACCGCCTCTTCGAGGGCTGGATCGCCCTTGCCATCGACGACAACCAAACCGTGGTCGACCGCTGCCCGTCGCACTAGGGTGGCAACGGTCACGGTCTTCCCCGAGCCGCTTGCGCCGACGATCACGGTGTGGCGCAGCGGAAGCCGAACCGGCCGCCCATTGGCGAGGGAGCGGCCGAGAAGGACCCCGTCCCGGTCGGACTGCGCGCGGTTGGTCCAGGGGGCTTTAGCCAACCTGACCAGCCCCTTGCGCGCACCCACCGCCACCAAGGGGAGCGCTCCCCACGGGAAACCAAAGACGGTCTGTGCGACCGCCCAAAGGGCGACGAGCGCGCAGATCCGCGGGAGCCGACCGCCTCCCCCCTCGGTTCGGGAACAAACGGCAACGGCTGCGAGAACGGCCAAAAAAAGGGCGACCGGGTGGTCGCCCAAGGCGAACAGATAGGACATCACGTGCTCCTTTGCTCGGTTGTCTTGGACAGAAAAAAGGCGCCTTGCGGCGCCAGGAAAGCCTTCTTTTTCTTGCGGGGCGGCCCTGCCGCCGGTTGGAGCCCTACTCCGTCTCGACCTCGCGCGGCGGGAGGCCAAGGCCCTCCCGGGCAATCAGCGCAAGAAGGTCGCGGTGGATCCAAGGGGAGGGGGCTTTAGCGCCGTGTTCAGCGACCAAGCCGACCCGCCGCGCCAGCCAGGTCGTCGCCCCGCCAACGCCGTTAGCACGGTCCCGTTTGGTCCGACCGCAGCGCAAGGCGATCTCGCTGAAGCTCAGCCCATCCGCGGCTGCAGCTAGCACCGCTTCGCGGAGCCTGCGGTTCAGGACAAGCGGGGTCGTTTCCAAGCGACGCAGCTCTTCGCTAAGCCGGTCGGTGGAGAGGCCCCGGTCGGCTGCAAAGGAACGGAGCGCCGCCCTTGTCACGGCTAGCGCCGGTTCGTAGCGCTCCAGAGCGCCGACCACCGATCGCAGCCTTACCACCGCAAGCCGGCGCCCCGACCGCTCCACCCACCGCAGCTGACCGGCCGCTGCCCCGATCAGGAAGGTCCGCCCTCTCCCCTGGAGCTGGACCCTCCAGCTGCGGGCAACAGGGCCAGGCGGGGCCGCTGCCTCCGGGGCAAGCACCTGCAGATCGCTTTCCCCCACCGGCCGGCAGCGGCCTCGGGTTGGATCGGCGAGGTAGTGGCGGGCGACGATTGCAGCGTTGGCTGGAGGCTCGTCCGCTGCCAACGCAGCGACCAAAAGCTCCCCTCCGCCCTTCGCAAGCCGATCGATCACCAACCGGCTGCGCGAAGGTCCATCGACCACCACCACCTCCCGTTCACGGCCGCCTTGGAGGTATCGGCCGAGCGGCCGGACGCGGCCGGGGGGCTTGCGGGTGAGGGCGCTGGAAACCATCTCCCCTTTCTCCGTCGAGCCCGGCAAACGGGGCCAGTCCAGGCAAGCCGGTTATGACCACCCCGCGCCGCTTTCCCGCTGCCCTGCGCAACGGGCGCAGCAGCTGGGGCGGACAGAGGTAGAGGATCGTCGCAGCCGCCCTCGCCCCCTGCCAGGCGGCAAAGACCTCCTCCAGCCGCTGCCGGCTCTTCAACGTCAACTCCACCTCCACCGCCACCACCTCCCCCGCCGCGCGGAGGATCAGGTCGGGAAGCTTCTTTCCGCCCCCAGGAAGCGTTGGCGCTAGCTGCTGCCACCACCCTCCCCACAGAGCAGTGGCGCGAAGCTCCCGCTCGCAGAGCACCGGCCCGATCTCCAACCTTTCCAGCCACGCCCCAACCAACGCAACGGCGGCAAGGTGTGGGAGGAGGGGTCCTTCGCTAGGTGCGGAGAGGGGAAGGCCAGCGCGACGCAGACCGGTCGGGGTGATCGCGAGGATTTGGAGAGCGGGCCGGCCCTTTAGGGGTTTCAGCACGCCTTCCTGTTGCAGCTTGGTAGCGGTTGGGAGGGGGTTGGGTTGGAAACGGAGCGGCAAGGCGGAACGGGGAAAGGCGCCGTAACGGGCGGCAAAGGAGATCAGGGCGGACTCGTTGAACTGCTGATTGGTGGGGATCGCAACTCCTTTCGATTGGTGGAACGGATGCCGAGTGCCTTGGTTTGGCTTAGGGGGATAGATGGAGGTGGGAAGGTTAGGCGGGATCTACGCTCTCCAGGGGCGGAGCAGACCACGCGCCCACCGGCGATCCGCGCCTGCCAACGGCACGGTTTTGGGGCAACTGCGGGGCGGCGGCGGGGCGAAACTACAACATCGGTTGAAAAGGCTTGGGTTTGGGCGGGCCACCGTTCATCATCGAAACGTCCCTCTCTCTCGAAAAAACCTCAGGAAAGGAATCCGATGAGCAGCCGCCCCTTCACCCACCACCTCCGCAGGAGAGTCGTTGCAAGCGGCGCCGCTTTTGCGGTTCTTGCCTTCCCGCTTGCGGGAAGCTGCGCCGCCTCCAACGCAGGCGGTGCCGACAAGCCAAGGCCCGCAACCTTTGGCGACTGCAAGAACAGCAACCTCGGGCTGCACAACGGGTACGACTGCGAAGCAGCGCGGCCTGTTGGCAGCTTTGAAGGCCTCGCTGGCTGAGACAGCGATCCTTCTCCTTGAGGCGCGGGCGGCCTTGCCAGGGGGCCGCCCGCTTTTTTACGGTTCGGCGTAACCGTAGATCGGCCCCGGCTCCCCGCAGAGCCGCTCAGCCTGGCTGGGCGGACAGGGGCCCGACCGTTCTACCCGACCGGCGTAAGCGCCGTTGATCAACGTCACCTCCCCTCCCGCCACCCGTTCGACGATCGCCACGTGTAGGGAGGTTGCAGGTGTCTGAGGACCGGATCCAAAAAAGACCGCCCACCCGGGTTGGGGGACCGCTGTGGGGGGGTAGATGTGGGTGTGGACCGCAGCCCAGCTGTACAGAGCGCCGGAGAAAGGGACCGCCCCAACCGCTACCCCCGCCTGATGCCAGACCCAGCTTGCGAAAAGCGAGCACCAGCTCTCGCAGGGGCCGTAAGGGTTGCAGCCGGAGCCAAGGGGCCGTTCCGTGACCCCGAGCTGGCTACGGGCGATCTCGACGATCCGCTCGCCAAGGCCCCCTCCGCCGCCCAGGCAGGCAGCTTTCGGAGCAGAGGGCAAGGCGACGGACAGGAGGCCGGCCCAATCGGCAGGGAGGCCGAGGGCAATGCGGGTTGCCCGCCAGAGATCGATCGCCCGCTCCAGACCGTCGATTGGGGGACCCCCGACCCCCACATCAAGCTTTTCAGCGACCACTATCCGTCCGTTTGGAGCCTTGAGCAGCACCTTGGCTAACGGCGGAAGCGGACCGCCAAGGCCGAGCGCCTCACCTAGCCTGTTGGCGTCTGCGTCGTTGCGGTCGTTAGGGCCGTGGAGGCCTAGCTCTGCGAAGGCAAGCCGGTTTGCAAGCGGCACGCCATAAGCGCCGACGGAGCCCGTTTCGTAGGTGGTGGCCGCTACCTGGCGCCAGACGACCTTCCCCCCTGCTTCGCAGCCGCCGCCTCCCCCACCCCCGCCGAGGGCCGCCCCAACCACCAACAACAACCAGAGCGAGGCTGCGCCTACCGCGGCGGGCGGGACAAGGAAAAGCGCGAGCGGCTGCCGGCTGGGCACACCACTCCAGCCGTCGGCGCGGCCAAAAACGGACGCTAAAGACCGGGAACCACAACAACCGCCAACTCCTCAGAGCGGTTGTCTGTGTCGGTCCCGGTAAGGGCGTAGGCAAGGGGCTGGCGGTGGAAGAGGTCGGCCTCCGCTGCGAACAGCAGCCGGTTTAGCCCGGGCCGCAGCTGGTCGCCTTGCCCGGCGGCAGCCTTCCCTAAGGCGGCAGCCCGAGCCCGGGAACGGGCAAGGAAAACCGTGAACACCTCCAGCTCCCCCTCGAGACGGCCCAGTGCGGCGGCGTAGCGGGCGATCTTCGCTGCGCACGCCCCGCCGAGCCGATCGTCCCGCTCCACCAACAGCGCGCCCCCGCGCCAGCGCAGCAAGCCGTCGGGGTGGAGCGGGCTTGCTCCTAGCCCTAGCTCCTTAAGCTGCTTGGCGGCCGCCGCCCGGCCAAAGACCTCCCTCCCCTCCTTGCGGCCGGTCGCAGCCAACAGCCACCCGGCAACCGCTACCGCCCTGGCCAGCACCGCCGGCTCAACGGCGTCGGTTCCCCCGCACGGGTATCCAGCCCGTTGCGCACCGCTCTGTGTTGGCGCGCAAAGCAGGGGCAGGGTCCCTCCATCGGCGCGGTAGGGCCGCCAGCGGCGGATCAGCCCACCGTCGCCAAGCCGCTTCAGCCGCCGCTGGGTCGTGGAGAGGGAAAGGCCTGTGCCGTGGAGGCGGTGGAGCTGGCCGCTGCTCACCACCCCCAACCGGCAGATCGTGGCAAGGAGCGCCTCCTCCGGAGGGGACGGGGGTAGGGGCACCACCGCCTCGCCCTGGGGGACGGGAGCAAACCGGACCGCTTTGCTAAGGGCAAGCAGTTCGGCAAGGTCGGCGCTGGGGAGACGGCCCGTTTCGGCGGGCGGAAACCGGCCTGGAGCGAAGGCGGGACGGCGAACGGCTGCAGCCGTTGGCGGATTGGGCCGATCGGGCCCGCAAGTCGCCGTTGGTTGGGCCGCCCTGTGGGCAGCTGCAGCAGCCGGATCGCCCTTCAGCGGCACCGTGCGACCAAGGAACGGGGGCAGCCGGCCCTCCCGCCCAACAAAGGAGGCGATCCCCCAGTGGGCTGGCAGGCCAAGGCGGGCCTGAGGGTCGGCAAGCGGAGCCAACCCCGCCTGACCCTCCCCTGCCAGCAGCGCCGCCGACCGGGCCGCCTCCTCTACGGAGGCGGTTGCGAAGTAGATCCGACTTCCAAACAGCGCGTCAAGCTGGCTGCGCAAGGCCGGCTCCCACTGGCTGTCTGCCTGCCACGCCGCTACCACCTCCAGGCCGGCGGTCCGCTGGAGGGCAAGGGTGCGGGCAAAGCCGCGGTTGATCGCGAGATGGGCCTCGTCGATCTTCAGCGCACAGCTTTTCCGCTCGCTTACCCCTTGCCGCCGGTTAAGCACCGCATCGACCATCCCCACCAGCAGTTGAAGGAGGACCGCGGTGTTGGCGGCGCCAATCCGGCCAAGGCCCCCCTTCACGATCACCACCTCCCCATGCTCGAGCGCTTGCTCGAGATCGAGCGGCGGGCGGTCTCCAGCCAACACCTCTGCGACCGCCGGCGAGGAGAGCAGCCGGGCAAGCTTGTTTGTCGGGGCATCGAGCTTTGCAGCAACCGTTGCCGGCGCTGCAGCAAGCTGCGCCCCCAGCTCCTCGCCGAAAAAGGCCGCTACCTCGCGGTACCTCGACCCTTTCTTGAGCAGCCGCTCCGCTACCTGCCGGCGGTAGCCGCTCCCTGCGGTGAGGGAGAGGAGCCGGGCGACCGCGAACAGCGAGGGGTGCGGATCGGCTGCCACCACAGCGGTTATCGCGTTGCGGAGGTAACGGTCGGAAGAGGCGCGGATCTCCCCCTCGTCGAAGAGGTTGCGTACCGCCTCAACGACGTAGTCGGCCACTACCTCCGGCGGCGCAGCGATCTCGAGCGGGTTGAAGGAGTAGGCGGGATCGGCAAGATCGAGAAACCGCACCGTTCGCCCTCGAGGGACAAGGGCCAAGGCCTCCTCTGCAGCCTCCCCCTTTGGGTCCAGCAGCAGGACCGCGCACTCCCGCCGGCGAAGGTCTTCGGCCAAGCTGGCTAGCAAAACGGTCGTCTTCCCCTGACCAACCGACCCGGGTAGGGCGAGGTTTTGGTGGCGGAAGGCAGGGTCAAGGCCGACCGGCCCAGCGCTATCCCAAAGCAGGCCCGGACCGTCCGTTGGCCGCCAGGTGCCGGCCGGAGCCGAGAGCAGCGGAACCGCTGCTGAGGGCGGTCCAACGCCACCCACCGGCCGGGTGGGCAGCTGCCAGAGCGCTGCTAGCTCCGCCACCGCAAGCGGCTGGAACCTTGGCGAGATAGCCACCCTCTGCTTGACGCAGAGCGCTAGCCCCGGTGCTGCCCCGGCAAGGGCAGCTGAAAGCTCCCGGGCCTGGCTGCGGCTAGGAGCGCAGGCAACGAAGGAGGCAAGCAGCGGCCGCCTGCTGCCGGAGGCTGGGGTTGGGCCGAAGGCTGGCGGTCCCCCCCGAACCGTCACCGCTACACCCGCCGGTCCCGGCAGGGAAAGGAGGAGGTTGAAAACCCCCTCCAAAGCAGCCCGGTTTCCAGCCGGTGGCGGCTCCTCGCTGGGCGGCAGGCACCGCCGCAGCTGCACCGTCTCTGCTGTAGGCAGCGGCGGCTGAGCCTCCACCAGGCGAAGGTTAGGCCAGACAATCCTTAGCGCCGCAGCAGCGGCGTCGGTTAAGGCAGCCGGCCCGCCGATCAGGAACCGAGGGGTCCCGCCGGGGGGTTTGTAGAGGAGGAGGGTGACCGTCGGACCCTGCCCGAAGAACCGTCTAACCGGTCCGGTTGCTAGCAGCGCGGCAAGGTTGGCGTAGCCGCGAAGCAGGTCTGTAGCGGCCGGAGACCGCTCGTGGCGGTAGGGAAGAAGGAGCAACCACCGGGCCGAACTCCCCCCGCCCCCGGCCACCGACTGGCCAACCAAGCCCACGCACACCGCCAGCACAGCTCCCCCGCCAAGAACCTCCGCTGCAAGCGGGCTGTGGCCGAGGGCGGTTAGCCCCCCCGTTGCCAGCACCACTAGCCAACCCGCTGCCGCCCCAGCGCCACCAAGGCCAAGGACAAGCCAAGGATCGACCCCGCCCCTGCCCCAGCCGTTCCGAAACACCCCTACCTCCCAGCTGCGCAGTTACTCCTCCCGGCCGCCAACTGGCAAACCCCCGTCGGCCTATACCAGCTCCAACCGCAAGGACGGCCGTGACGTTGAGCGGCCCGGCGATCCATACCCTCGCCCCCCCTTCCCATCTCGCCGCAAAGGTAGCTGCGCCTTGCCATCGGCCCGAGGTTAAGGCGAGGCGGAGCCGGCAAAGCGCTCCACCCTCATCTGCCCGGCTGGGCAGCTTCGGCCAGCTAAAGGGCGCGGGTTCCGGTCGCCTGTGTGGCGATCCGGCGTTGGTCGGCCGGGGCAGGACGCAGCACCATCACCTCGGCTGGAGCCTTTTCCAAAAGCCAGCGAATGTCGTCATCGCTCATCCCCGACGGCCGTTCCTGTCCCTGTCCAGCTGAGACGATGATCCGGTCGAAGGACTCCTGTTCAAGGAGCTTGCGCAGCGCATCGCGGGCGGTCCTCCCCCTCGCCACCCGGGAGTCGACGCTTACCCCCTGGGCAAGAGCCCGCTGCTCGATCACCTCCAGCAGCGGCATCCCTTCCGCGCACTGCTTCGGTAGCGGCGCGTCAAGGGGCAGGTTCATCGGCACCCGCGCGAGGAAGGCGGGCATGATCACTGCGTTCTCAGCCTTCGCCAGCCGCACCGCTGCCTCAAAGGCCCGCCGGGGGATGTAGGTACCGGTGAACGGCAGCAGGATCCGGCGCACAGCTGGCCCTGCCTCCGCCCCTCTTTGCCTTGCGCGCCGGCTGCGGTGGGCGGCAAGAAACCCCGTTACCAGCCCGATCACCAGACCGCCAACCGCAACGCCGACTGCCGCTGCCACCGACATCAGATCCGCTCCAGCGACGGGACCGTAATCTGCTGTTCAGAAAGCCGCTGGGCACGATCGGCAACCATCCGCACATCGACGCCAGGCAGCGCCTCGAGGATCCGGATCGGCAACTGTTGGCGGAGCCGGGCTAGTCCCCGCTGCGGCTTAGGCGCCCCCATCAGGATGTAGGTGATCTGGTGGCTGCGGGCAAAGTCGGCGATCGCACCGACAAGATCGTCCGACTCGACGATGTGGAGCTCCGTCCCAAGGATCGAGGCGAGCTGTCGGATCGCCGCTAGGGACCGCTCCCCTTCCTCGTCAAGTTTTTCGCCCGGCTTGCGCACCCACAACAGCTCGAGCTCCGCGCCAAGGCGCTGGGCGCTCCGCCAAGCCCGCCGCACCAACCTTTGCGCCTGCGGTCGGGGTTGAACGAGGGCGAGGACCCGGTCCGCCACCGCCTGCGGCGCCTCCGTGGCAAGGCTTTCGCCCCGGGACGGCGGCGCCTCGGAGGTCAACCTCTTTACCTCCACCTCCTCTGCAACCTGCCGGAGGGCGATCTCCCGCAAGAGAGCGAGGTTCTCGAGGCGGAAGAAGTTGTTAAGCGCCATATCGATCCGCTCCGGCGGGTAGATCTTCCCTTCCTTGAGCCGTTCCACGAGGGCCTCAGGGGAGAGGTCGATCAACACCACTTCGTCGGCGCGGGCAAGGACGCTGTCGGGCAGCGTCTCCCGCACCCTGATTCCAGAGAGTTCGGTGATCCGGTCGTTGAGCGACTCAAGGTGCTGGACGTTCAGGGTGGTGAAGACGTCGATTCCATGGGCAAGTACCTCTTCCACATCTTCGTAGCGCTTCGGGTGCTCGACCCCAGGGACGTTTGAGTGGGCGAGCTCGTCAATCAAGCAGAGCTCGGGACGGCGTTCAATGATCGCCGGGAGATCCATCTCCTCTAGCTCAAGACCGCGGTAGCGGACCTTCCTGCGGGGAATCATTGGCAGGCCTTGAGCAAGCCGCTCGGTATCGGCCCGACCGTGGGTCTCCAGGTAGCCGATCACCACGTCCCGCCCCGCCTGCAGCGCGGCGTACCCTTCTTGAAGCATGCGGTAGGTCTTCCCAACCCCGGCCGCCATCCCAAGGAAGACCTTTAGCCTGCCACGCTTGGAGTCCATCGCTTTCAACCTACATTCTGGGGTGGTTGGCTGGAAGCCCGGGCTGGGAAGGTAAGCTGACGCCGTGGAGGTTGAGCTTCTTTACTGGTCCGGCTGTCCCTCCTATCCCCGCGCTTTGGAACAGCTGGAACGGGAGCTGGCTGCAGTGGGTCTGGAGGGGGTAGAGGTGCATGTGCGGGAGGTCCGAACGGAGGAGGAGGCGGCTGCCCAAGGGTTTGTCGGCTCACCGACGATTCGGGTAAACGGCAAGGACGTCGTCGACCCCGGCGACCTGCCGCCAGCCCTGAACTGCCGCCTCTACATCCGCCGGGACGGTCGCTACTCCCCCACCCCAGACCCGCTTGATCTGCGGGAGGCCCTGGAAAGAGCGATCTCAGAGGAGGTCACAGATGGCAAAGATCGAGCAGCTTGAGCCGATGGTCGGGCGCACGGCGCCGACCTTTTCCCTACCTGACACCGCCGGCCGGCTCCACTCCCCCGGTGGAGCGACGGCAACGGTTGTTGTCTTCACCTGCAACCACTGCCCTTACGCCCGCGCCTGGCACCGCCGCCTAGTCGCCGTTGCCGACGACTACAAAGCGCGCGGCGTGAAGACGCTGTTCATCAACCCAAACGACGCAAGCCGCTATCCAGCCGACTCCCTGGAAAAGATGGCGGAACGGGTTGCAGCAGGCGAGTTCAGCGACCACCCCTACCTCCGCGACGAGAGCCAGGAGGTCGCCCGCGCTTACACTGCCGAGACGACGCCTGACGTCTTCGTGATCGACGCCTCCGGGACGATCCGCTACCGCGGTGCCCCCGATGAGGATTACGAACGGGAGGAGCTTGCAGCAGGGTGGCTGCGGGCCGCGCTCGACGCAGTGCTGGCCGGGACCGACCCAGATCCGGCTGAAACCCCACCGGTCGGCTGCACGATCAAGTGGCGGCTCTGAGGTAGCGGAAAAAGGAAGGACCGGTCCTCGGACCGGTCCTTCCTTTGCCTCTCGTTGGCCTCAGGCTGCGTGGTGGCCAAGGTGGCGGGAGAAAGCCGGGAGGTGGAGGGGCAGCCGCAGCCGCCGGGCAGCCGTCCGCTCCGCGCGGGCAGGCTCGGTGTCGTCGAGAAGCCTAAAGACCGCGGCCATCAGCAGGCCAAGGGCGGCGAACATCACCCCTAACGGCACCGCAACCCAGCCCGGCCCGCCGGCACGGGCAGCCGCCCAGACCGTGCCCACTACCGCCAGGATCGCCGCGCTCAAGGAAAGCACCAACCACCTACCGGCACCGGAACGAAAAACCTTGCTTACCGCCTTCATTTCACACCTCCACTTCTATACAACTGTCTGGTTGAATAGTAGCAGGGCGCAAGGAGGGTTCCAGGGCCGTTACGGTTTCAGGGCATAAAAAAAGGCCCTCCCGGGCCGGATACCGCCAACGGGATTCGAACCCGTGTTACCGCCGTGAGAGGGCGGCGTCCTAGTCCACTAGACGATGGCGGCTTGTTGTCGGCACCCGATCATAGCGCACTGCGCTCGCGGGAATCCGTTGATGCGGCTGAGAGGACTCGAACCTCCACGGGCGCAAGCCCACACGGACCTGAACCGTGCGCGTCTACCAATTCCGCCACAGCCGCGCGCTCCCAACTTAGCAAGGCGAGATCTAAGAGGTCTCGCCAAGCACCCGCTGGATGTAAGGGCCGAGCAACCGGGCAACCGCTTTGGCGGCGATCTGGGAAGGCTCCTTGGGCAGGGTTGCGTAGCTGATCGCCAACCTCACCAAGCACTCGGCCAGCAGCTGGCAGTCCTCCCGGGGAGCCGCCGGCCAGTTGCTTGAGATCACCGCTGCAAGGCGTTCGACCGCATGTTCGACAAGGGGCCTGCCCCGCGCTGTCGCCAAAGCAAGCAGCTCCTCCGCCCCCTCCCGCAATCCCGATCGGACGATCGGGTCCTCCGCTGCAGCGACGAGGAAGACCTCAAAGGCCGCTGCCAATGCCCGTTCCGGGTCGTTGCGGTGCTCATTTACCGCCCCCTCGACCTCGGTAAGGAACCGGTCCGCCTCCCGCAACAGAAGGGCCTGCGCAAACCCTTCCCGGGAACCGAACTCGTTGTAGAGGGTTTGACGGCTAACCCCTGCCCGGCGTGCGATCTGGGCCATCGTCACCGCCGAGAACGGTCGTTCCGCAACGAGCTCCCGCCCCGCATCGAGGAGCATCGTCCGCAGCAGCTCCCGCGCCGCCACGGGGTAGCTTCGTCTGCTGTTTCGTTGTTCGGCTACCGACATCGGACTACGAGCGGTCTGAGGCGGCTGCCGCTACTCCACCCGCTCGAAGTCCACCTTATCGCGCACGCCACAGTCTGGGCAGTGCCAATCGTCGGGAACCTCCGACCACGGGGTTCCCGGGGGGAACCCCTCGTGGGGGTCCCCCCGCTCCTCGTCGTACTCGTACCCGCAGACCGGACAACGGTACTTAGCCATACCTGCTGCCCCCTTGCAACGCCAAGCTCAGGCGGTTTGGCTTGCTGCACCGTAGCGGGCAAGGAGCTTCGCCCTCTTGCGGGGGCAAAGGTTCGCCCTCGTCACATCGCCGCCGTAGTGCTCGAGCAGGCGGCGATCCATCACCCGCCGCCAAAGCGGTGGGATCAAGGCGAGGAGGATCATGCCTGCGTAGCCGGTGGGCAGCTGGGGCGCCTCGTCGTGGTGGCGCAGGGCCTGGTAGCGGCGGGTGGGGTAGGCGTGGTGGTCGGAGTGGCGCTGGAGGTGGTAGAGGGCGACGTTCGAGGCGACGTTGTTGGCGTTCCAGGAGTGCTCAGGCCGGGTCCGCTCGTAACGGCCGTCCTCCCGCTTCTGGCGGAGCAGGCCGTAATGCTCGAGATAGTTGACGACCTCAAGCAGGCTGAACCCGATCACCGCCTGGAGCACGAGGTAGGGAAGGATCTTCACACCAAAGACCCCGACCAGAGCGCCCCAGAGAACCACGGTCATCGCCCAGGCGTTGATGATGTCGTTGCGGAGCGTAAGCGGTCCCTTGCCCATCCTCGCCAACCGCTCCCGCTCCAACCCCCAAGCGGAGCGCAGGGAGCCGATCACGGTCCGGGGCCAGAAGGCGTAGAAACTCTCCCCCATCCGCGCGCTAGCGGGGTCCTCAGGGGTAGCGACCCGGACGTGGTGGCCGCGGTTGTGCTCGATGTAGAAGTGGCCGTAGGCGGTTTGCGCAAGCGCGACCTTGGAGAGCCACCGCTCCAGCCTGTCCCGTTTGTGGCCGAGCTCGTGGGCGGTGTTGATCGCCACGCCGGCGACCATCCCAACCGTTGTCGCTAACCCGATTGAGGCAGCCGTCGAGAGGTGGCCGTCCGCCCACAGGTAGGCAGCAAAGATCAGGCCCGCGTACTGGAGCGGGAGAAACAGGTAGGTGCACCAGCGGTAGTAGCGATCGGCTTCGAGCTGCTTGATCGCCTCCTCAGGCGGGTTGGAGGAGTCGGTGCCCCGCCACCAGTCGAAAGCAGGGAAAACGCCAAAGACAAGGATCGGGCCGAAGTACCAAAAGACGGTCTGCCCGGTGGCTTTCGCGAGCCCCCAGGCAAGGAACGGAAGGAGCGGGACCACTAGCCCCCACAACCATAGGTACCGCTTCGGATCGCGCCACGTCACCTTCTGCCCTTCCGCAAGCACAGCTGCCGTTGCCGTCTGAGCCATCTGACCCTCCTGTTTCCGGTTGCTTTACATACTCAGCACGAACGTCCACAATGATAACAGCACGCATCTGCTTGTCAAGAGAAGGCGAAAAGAAAAAGGCCCGGCTATGCCGGGCCTTCTCCGCCGGGCTTCCGAGTTCCTTTAGCGGCGGCGTGCCGCTACCCGGAGGCCAACGCCGCTTGCAACCAAGACCAGCCCGCCAACGACTAGCCAGGTGAGGTTGAATCCGGTAAACGGCAACGCCTGCGCCTTGACCGCCGCCGTGGAGGTCGTAGAGGTGGTTGTCGTCTGGGCCGGCGTCATCGTCGTCGTGGTCGGCTTTGTTTCCTGCTTCTTCTTGGCCTTGTGCTTCGGCTTGGCTTCTTCTTCCTTCGGCGCAACTTCGCTCGAGCTCGTCGAGGTCGAGGTGCTTAGCGTCGGGGTCGCGCTGTAATGGGAGACTTCTTCGGTCTTCGTTTCAGCCGCTGCAGGGCCGGCTGCCGCCAGAGCGGTGGTTGCGGTTACAGCCAAAGCTGCAAGTCCGCTCTTGACAACCCTCTCTCGAAAGTCCATACGCCTTACCTCCACTTCGGTTTGGATTAGAGCGGCCAGCAACCGGCCGCTAGCTGCCAACTATACCGACCCACCTACCGGCAGGTCAACTAACCACGGAGGCGGACCCCGGCTCCGCTTGCCGGCCGCTCGACCTGAACCCTGCCTTCAAGGGTCCCCTCCTCGAGGCGACGGCGTAGCTCCTTCTTGTCGAACTTACCGACGCTTGTCTTGGGGATTTCGGAGATGAAAGCGAACTCGTCAGGGAGCCACCAGCGGGCGACCCGGTTCGAGAGGTGGTCGATGATCCCGCGGGCAACCTCCTCTGGAGTGCGGCTGGCGAGAGCCTCCTCCCGGACCACGCAGCAGCACAGCGGCCGCTCAGCCCACCGCTCGTCCGGCTTGGCGATCACCGCCGCCTCGATCACATCGGGGTGGGCCATCACCTCGTTCTCCAGCTCCACAGAGGAGATCCACTCCCCCCCTGACTTGATCACGTCCTTCGCCCGGTCAGTGATCTGCAACATCCCTTCGGCGTCGATCACCGCTACGTCCCCTGTCCGCAGCCACCCGTCGTGGAACCGCTCCAAATCTCCCTCTTCGCGGTAGTAGCGGGCAGCGATCCAGGGACCCCGCACCTCCAGCTCGCCTGGGGTCTGCCCATCCCAAGGCAACGGGTTGCCAGCGTCGTCGACAATCCTCATCTCCACCCAAGGCAACGCCCTCCCCTGCCTGGCCCGCTTGCGCCAGTACTGCTCGTCGTGCTCCCCCTCCAAGGGGCGGGAGAAGGTGGCGGCAGGGCTGGTCTCGGTCATCCCCCAGGCTTGGAAGATCCGCACCTGGTGGCGGTTTTCGAAGTCTTCCATCAACTTCTGGGGGACCGCAGAGCCACCGCAGGCGCAGTTCTTGAGCGTCGAGAGGTCGCAGGGGTGGCTGTCGGCGTACCGGAGCAGGTCTTGGTAGATGGTCGGCACGCAGGCCATCATCGTCGCCTGCTCCTCTTCGATCAACTTCGCCAGCGCTTCTGCCTGGAGGAACCGGTCTGGGAAGATAAGGTTGGCACCGCAGAGCGCTGCGGCATGGGGCAAGCCCCAGGCGTTGGCGTGGAACATCGGCACCACCACCAGCGCCCGGTCTTCCCTGCCCATGTTCAAGCCGTCGCGGAGCAGGGAGGCCATCGAGTGGAGGCTGATCGAGCGGTGGGAGTAAAGGACGCCTTTCGGATTGCCGGTGGTGCCGGAGGTGTAGCAGAGGGCCGCCGCCTGCCGCTCGTCAAGGGTTGGGTAGGGGAAGGGATCGGCAGGTGCTTCGGCAAGCAGCTGCTCGTACTCGAGGGCCTCCGGTAAGAGCTCCCTGGCCGCCGCAACCTCCTCAGGGACCCCAAAGACCACGACTGTCCGCACGCACGGCGTTTCCGCAAGCAGGGGGGCGAGCGCCTTAGCAAGCGAGGCGTCGACGAAGATGACCCTGTCCTCGGCGTGGTTGATGATGTACCGCAGCTGCTCGGGGAAGAGCCGGATGTTCAAGGTGTGAAGGACGGCTCCGTAAGATGGGACAGCCATGTAAAGCTCGAAGTGGGGTTGGTTGTTCCAGGCAAAGCTGGCAACCCGGTCCCCCTCCTCCACCCCAAGCCGCTTCAGGACGTGGGCAAGCCTGTCCACTCGGGCAGCGATCTCGCCAAAGGTCGACCGTACCTTTCCGTTGGCGCCAAGGGTGACGACCTCGCTTTGGTCGTTAGGCGCCCGCATCCTGCCCAGCAGGTGCTGGACCGTTAGCTGGTAGTCGTTTTGCATCAACCCTTCGAGCACAGCAAGCTCCTTCCGTCAGATCAATTCGGTTCCAACCGCTTCTAAGTTAGCGCCCGCGATCGGCTGTGCGGCTGGGAGCGTCGACCAGGGGGCAGGACTTCCCGGTAGAGGTCGAGGGTGCGCTTGGCAACGTCCCGCCAGTCAAACCGCAGGACGTGCTCTGAGGCCTCCGCGACAAGGCGCTCCCGGAGCGCTTCGTCGTAGAGCAACCGCTCGATCATCATCGCCAGATGGGCGGCATCCCCCCCGTTGAACCTCAAGCCCACCCGATCGCCGGGCGGGACAACCTCCCGCAGACCGCCGGTGTCGGCAACGATGCACGGACAACCTGAAGCCATCGCCTCAAGCGCCACGAGGCCGAACGGCTCGTAGAGGGAGGGCACGACGCAAAGGTCTGCCACACGGTAGAGGGAGTGCAGCAGAGCGTCGTCAATCCAGCCCAGAAACCGGCCTTGCTCGGCGATGCCTAGGTTGGCCGCTAGCTCCTTTAGCTGCCGCTCGTAGGTGCCGGAGCCAGCCACGACAAACCGCACCTTCGGATCCTTGGCGACGATCGGGGCGAGCGCCTCTAAGGCGACCTGGAAGCCCTTCTCGTACACGAGCCGGCCAACCAGCAGCACAAGCCGCTCCCCGGCGCCGCAGAGCTGATCCCGAAGGCCGCCTAAGTCGGGAAGGGGGCGCAGTTCCAAGGGGTCGATCCCATTTGGGATCACGGCGATCCGCTCCTCCGGGACGCCCAGCACATCGGCGACGTGGCCGCGCATGTAGTGGGAGCAGGTGATCACCCGATCCGCCCGTCCGACGATCCAGCGCTCGGTCTCGTGGATCAGCCGCTGAGGGTAGTCGTCCACATGGCCTTGGTGGCGGCCGTACTCGGTGGCATGGATCGTGATCACCAACGGAACCCGCTGCTCGCCGCTGAGCCGATCCCCGGCCCGGGCAACCAGCCAGTCGTGCCCGGCGACGAGGTCGAACGGGGCGGCCTGGGCCAGATCTCGCCCCGCCTCGATCATCGCCCGGTTCATCTCCGCCACCCAGGCGATGAACCGGCCAAGCGCGCTCGGACGGGGAGGGGTTTGTACCCGGTGGATCACGACCCCGGCACTGCGTTGTTCCCGCGGTAAAGCGCGGCTGCCGCGCGTCAGGACGTGAACCTCGACGCCTAGTGAGGAGAGGGCCTCTGAAAGTTTGGCCACGTGGCGGGCGAGCCCCCCCTCAATGACCGGGGGGTACTCCCAGGAAAGGACGAGGAGGCGCATTGGCCATCAGCCTACAGGCTCGGCGCGTGGCCGATGCGGAACTACGCTTCGACGCAGATGGCCCCGGCCTCAGGGGGTCGACGATCTGGCCGCCGGCCCGGGTGCGTGGACCGCCGCTTTAGGCCTCCCCTGGGTCGTGCGCAACGGACCGGGATCGGTGCTTGGCCAGGGTCCCCGCTGGATTCTCCAGAACCAGTAGAGGGCCGCGAGGAGGAAGAGGATCGCGACGTAAAAGTTCAGCCGCATCCCGAGGATGTGGTGGGCCGGATCGATGCGCAAGATCTCCTCTGGAATCCGGATCAAGGAGTAGCCAGCAACGTAAAGGGCGAACAGCCCCGGCGGCTTGACCGTCTTGCGCCTTCCCAGCCAGACCAGGAAAGCTGCCAGCGCAAGGTTCCAGATCAACTCGTATAGGAAGGTGGGTTGGAAGGTGGTGTAGTGGTTGTAAGGAGGGGGCAGTAGTTCCCGGTGTGCCCGGTCGATTTCAACGGCCCAGGGCAGCTTTGAAGGCCAGCCGAAAAGTTCCTGGTTGAAGTAGTTACCGAGCCTGCCGATCGCCTGGGCAACAAGCAGCCCAGG
>Ga0167615_1000084_pt1 | contig 34545 bp, 35 predicted proteins | sample BED_Mat_host_9_1_FD_111800 | JGI IMG/M metagenome (GOLD analysis project Ga0167615, IMG submission 111800) | Extremophilic microbial mat communities from Yellowstone National Park, USA - BED_Mat_host_9_15 (v2) (version 2) | ecosystem: Environmental > Aquatic > Thermal springs > Hot (42-90C) >... | reverse complement strand
GGAACCGGTGCCAGTTGCGGAAGGCGATGCCGGTGTCCAAGACCGCGACCACCACCCCCTTCCCTCCGGGCCGGCCATCGGCGATCAGCTGGGACCAGGTAAGGGGCGCTTCCACGCCAAAGGGGCCGACGAAGTTCCACTGCAAGAGCTGCCAGCCGCCGGGCCTGTGGGCCAGGCCTTCGTTGATCGGGATGAACGGGGCTGGGTCCAGCGCGGTGGCAAAGGCGGCCTTGGCAGCTTCGGTTGCCTGCGCTACCCCAGCGGGGCTTAGCGGGAGCGGGCGGGCGGAGATCCGGGCCGTGTAGTTGGGGACGGCCCAGGCAACCCGCCTTTCTCTGCGCAGCCTTTCGATCGCCGTCCACACCGATTCGCCGCGGCGCAGATGGATCACCCGTTCCCGAACCCCTTCACCGTAAGCGGCAGCCCTAGCAGCCACCGGCCGCAAGCCGACCACTACCTGTTCAGGGGCGAACGGCAGCTGGGCGGCGGCAGCGGCGGGAAAGGCGCCCACCGCGAGCAGCACCGCTGCAGCGACGTTGCAGCCGAACGCTCGCCGCCTCAGCCGCACCGGGGAGGGGCTGGTCGGGGCGAAGCAAGGGGGTTGTTCGTGGCGCAAAGCGTCAACCTCGGCGATCATTGTGACGGATGGCAACGCCCTTTCAGGAGGTCGATTGCAAGTTCATGGAGCTAGCCCTTGCTGAGGCAGAGCGTTCCCTTGAACACGGCGATGTGCCGATCGGTGCGGTGCTGGTCAAGGACGGGGCAGTGGTGGCGCGCGGCCACAACGAACGGGAGCTCAGGCAGGACCCAACTGCCCATGCCGAGGTGGTTGTGCTCCAAGCAGCGGCAGCAGCCCTTGGCAGCTGGCGGCTCTTGGGCTGCACCCTTTACGTTACCTTGGAGCCTTGCGCGATGTGCGCCGGGGCGGTGGTCCTGGCGCGGGTAGAGCGGCTCGTCTACGGCGCTCCCGACCCAAAGGCAGGGGCGGCAGGGAGCGTGCTGAACGTCGTCGGCGAGCCCCGCCTCAACCACAACCCTGCCGTTGTCGGTGGCCTCCTAGCCGATCGCTGCGGGGCGCTCCTGCGCGCCTTTTTCGAGGCCCGCCGCTAGCTTTCACTAGCCTTTTAAGCGGCTTTCCACCCAGCCTGCCGCGGAGGGGTGGCAGAGTGGTCGAATGCGGCGGTCTCGAAAACCGTTTCGGGGCTTAACGCTCCGACGAGGGTTCGAATCCCTCCCCCTCCGCCTCAACCAACCTCTGTTGTTCCCGGCTGCACTGGGATAAAGTGCGGTCTGTTACTGTCCGATGATCCGGGCGAGGCCTGTTCCCTATGTCCCTCAAGCCCTCACCACCTGTCGCCGAGGCTTCGCTGTCTGCAAACGGCAACGGGGCCGCTCGGGAGGTCGACCTCAGCGAGTTCGAGCGCCATCTCGATCCCGCAGCGCTGTTGCGGTCATCGACCGTAACCGTCATCGGTAGCACCCTCTCCGGGCGGATCGGCAGCTGGAACAACGGGGCAGAAAGGGTATTCGGCTACACCCGTGCCGAGGTGCTTGGCCAACACATCACGGTCATCGCTCCCCCGGAGCGCAGGGCCGAGATGGAAGCGCTTCGGGCCCGCGCCCATGCCGGGGAACCGACCGACCTCTTCGAAACGGAGCGCCTCGCCAAGGACGGCCGGTTGGTCCGCCTGATGATGGCAGTTGCCCCGGTCCACAGTAGCGACGGCCGGGTGATTGGGACCGTCTCTGTCGGCGTCGATGTCACCGCCTGGCGGGAGGCGGAATCCCAGCTGGCTGCCAGCGAGCGCCGCTACCAAGCCGTTTTCGAGGCTCTCCACGACGGCGTAGTGATCATCGACCACAGCGGCAGGATCCTTGCCTACAACCAGAGCGCAGCGCAACTTGCCGACCCCGGCTACGACCTAGTCGGGTTCGATGTCGAAGAGCTGCCGTTCAAGCTGATCCGCGCCGACGGCCGACCCTTGCCCCACGACGAGCGGCCGTATCTGAAGGCGTTGCGGACCGGGCATCCGCAACGGCGGGTGATCGTTGGGCTGGTTCGGGACCCGGACAGCGTGCTCTGGTTGGAGTGCAACGCGACCCCGCTGTTCCGCGAGGGCGAGACCGAGCCCTACGCCGTCGTTAGCTCGCTGAAGGACGTCACCGCCGAACGGAAGGCCGTTGAGGCGCTGCGGGCTGCGCGGTTGGAGGACCTCAAACGCCTGGCGCTGCTTTCGGAGTTTCGTGACGACGAGACCCGACGCCACACCGAGCGAGTTGCCCGCAGCGCAGAAGCGATCGCCCACGCTATGGGCTTGCCGGAGGAGTACGTCCAGAAGCTCGGTCAAGCCGCCCCGCTCCATGACGTCGGCAAGGTCGGCATCCCCGACGCCGTCCTTCTGAAGCCTGGCCGCCTCACCGACGCGGAGTTCGAGCTGATGAAGCGGCACACGGAGATCGGAGGCGAGATCCTTGCGGACAGCGAGTTCGAGGTGATCCAACTTGGCATGGAGATCGCCCTTACCCACCACGAGCGATACGACGGCGGCGGCTATCCACGGGGCCTGAGGGGGGAGGAGATCCCCCTCTGCGGCCGGATCGTGGCGGTTGCCGACGCCTTCGATGCGATGACCCACGACCGGCCTTACCGCAAAGCGATTCCCCCGGCAGAGGCTGCGGCAGAGTTGCGGCGGTGTGCCGGCACCCAGTTCGACCCCAAGGTCGTCGCGGCCTTTCTTAGCCTCGACTACACCCAGCTGGTCGATCCGGCAGCGGATCCCAGCTAGCCTGCTGCTTTGTCCGCGGCGTTAGGAGCGGCCAGCCAAGCTGCTCCCCCAGCCGGATCGCCGGACTAGAATAGGCGTCCAGAGCAAAGGCGCGGAGCCGGGAGCAAACGGTGACAACGGCAAGGGTTTGGTTTCAACAAACCCTGAAAAGTGGGGACCGGCGGTGAAGCGGTACCGGTTGGTGTCGCTGGGGGGCAGAACAGCGACCGGACCTGCCTCCCCGGCAGTGGGATCCAACGGGCTCACGCCGCCGGTGGTGTACAGAAGCCGGCGGATCCCTTTCCAGCGGCTTGGTTACCAGCGGCCGCGCTGGCGGGTAGTTGCCAGCGTCGCGATAGCCGTTGTCGTTGGGGGCCTGGCCGTGACCGTCGCCCTTGCCTTTGCCCAGCGGGGCGGCGTGGACGGCTCAGCGGAAGGGCTGGCCGCTATTGCGCTGCCGTTTGGCGGCGGGAGGATCGTGCGGTTTGCCGTCTACCGCGGACCTCACCAAGCCAAGGTGCCCTCCTCCCTCAAAGGGGGGACGACGGTGGTCCCCGAAGAACCGCTGACCGCCGGCGAACGGGTCGATGTGGAAGCGGTTGTCCACCGGGTCGGTTGGGTGGCGTGGCTGACCGGCGAAAAGGAGGTCCTGAAGGCGACCGTTACCGTTCCCCGAGCCCGGCTTGGGGCGCAGTTCCTGACCCTGCCGGCTGGTAAGCCCCTTTCCCTCTCCTTCAACCGGCCGATCTCCGTGCTCCGTTACGGCCCGACCCCCGGCAGCCTAAAGACCGTCCTCCTCAAGCCGGCCCGTCGCTCGGTCGTCATTCCGCGGCCCCAGCCAGCCGGTTCCCTGCTTGTGGTTGGCCTTGCCCGCAGCTGGGAGCGCTCCCCACTGGAAACGGTGAGCTGGTTTCCACCTGGCGCCGGCTCGCAGGCGGTAGCAAGCCCCTCCCCAGGAGGCGAACTAAGGCCTGGCACGCCGCTAACGGTCACCTTTGCAAAGCCGATCTCCGCCGTGCTCGGCAGCTCCTTGCCAGACCTAAGTCCTAAGGTGGAAGGCCACTGGGAGCGGATCTCCGAACACGTCCTGCGGTTTGTGCCGACCGGCTACGGCTACGGCCTTGGCACGACGGTTACCCTCGCCCTGCCCTCCGATGTCAGGCTGGCGGGCGGCCAGGGGAGCGGGAGCACCGCCAGCTGGCAGGTGCCCCAGCCCACCACCCTGCGGCTCCAACAGCTCCTTGCTGAACTTGGGGAGCTGCCGGTTTCGTTCAGGCCCGCCCACCCGGTCGCCAACACCCCCCTGGCCCAGGAGGAAGCGGCGATCTCCCCACCAAGCGGGACCTTTTCCTTCCGTTACCCGAACATCCCCCCCCAACTTGCTGCGCTGTGGAAGCCCGGTACCTACAACGAGCTAGTGAAGGGGGCGACGATGGCCTTCGAGGACCAGCGGGAAATCTACACCCTTGAACGGTACGAAGAGGAACGGCCCGATCCCGGAGTGTGGCGGGCCCTGATCGAAGCCAGGCTTTCCAACTGGCGGTCGAGCTTTGGCTACACCTTTGTGATCGTCAACAAGGCGAACCAGGAGCTGACCCTCTGGCATAACGGGTCGGTCGTGCTTACCACCCCGGTCAACACCGGGATCGCGGCCTCCCCGACCGAAGCAGGTGTCTTCGCCGTTTACGAGCATCTCCGCTCGACGACGATGAGCGGGATTGCGCCGGGAGGGGTCCACTACGAAGACCCGGGCGTCCCCTGGGTCAGCTACTTCAACGGGGGGGACGCCCTCCACGGCTTCGAACGGGCCGTCTACGGCGTCCCGCAAAGCCTTGGCTGCGTGGAGATGCCGCCGGCAACGGCAGCAAAGGTTTGGCCTTACACCCCAGTCGGCACCCTTGTCGACGTTGAAGAATGAGGCCGGCCGGCTAGGCTTGCTTGCAGCCCGCTAGGCCTCGGCTCTAAGCCGCTTCTTCTTCTTCGAGGCGGCGAAGTTCGTAGAGGCGGTTCTGGCGGTGCTCACCCCGGACCTGGAAGGCGATGTAGACGAGGATGATGCCGACGATGATCCCGAGGCCGCCAAAGGTTCCAAGGAGGCCCACGTCCTCAGCTACCGCTCTATTTGCTGCAAGGATCAGCTCCATCTACGCTCCCTTCGCTAAAGCGCCTTTAGGCTACCATGGCCGCCCAGCGCTGGGTTGCAGCCCCGTTCGCGTAAGCTGTCGGATGCCGGAGAGGTGCCGGAGTGGTCGAACGGGCGCGACTGGAAATCGCGTAACGGGGGTCAAACCCCGTTCGAGGGTTCGAATCCCTCCCTCTCCGCTTCCTCTTGGCAGCGTTAGGGCACCAGGACCGTGAAGGCCAGTTCGTCGGTTGGTTCGCTGGTTACCCCGGTGGTGGAGAGGTTGGCGAAGTAGGTTGCGACCTCAAGCACCCGCTTTTCGCCTTCGGTACTCGCCGGGCAGTTCGGATGGTGGGCTACCACCACCGCCACAGGAAGCCTTGTCGCTGGTGTGGTGGCGGCGCCGACCACCGGCGTCACGGCCGGTGCCGTTTCAACCGGTTCCAACCCGCTTTCAGCGGTCAAGCAGTAGACGCCCTTCAGGGACCCAGGTTCAACGGACACAAACCCCTTCCCAACGAAGTGGCCGTTTTCAACGTAGGCGTAGGCCCGGGCAGTGCCGGCCGGACCGGTAGGTCCGGTAGGTCCGGTTGGCCCGGTAGGTCCGGTCAGCCCTGAAGGGCCCCTTGGGCCGGGAGCTCCTCGCGGGCCCCGTAGCCCGACAAAGCCGCGGGGACCGGTTGGCCCGATCGGGCCGGGTGGCCCTGGCGCAAGGCAGATCGTCAGTTCTTGGCGGCCGATGCCCTTCGAATAGCAGTCGAGGCTTCCGATCCGCTTGTGGTTGCGGCGAAAGGGGTGGTGGCCTTTGCGCGGGCTTGTCTTGCGGTGGAGCGGGTGGCGGCTCTTCGGCTTGCTGACCGCAGCGCCGCTTGCAAAGGCACCGGTTGCTGCGGCGCCGAGGAGCGCCGCGGCAACCGCCGGCGCCAGACGCCCTGAAACCCTAATCTCCTTCCAGTTCATTGGACCTCCAGACCTTGTAAACACTAATCGGTGGCGGTTGGCTCGCTCGAGCGGTGAGCGGGAACAAAGCCGGTCCGGATCAGCCCCTGCTGGTCGTTGTCGGTTGGGGGGTTCCGCTCTTCCTTGACGATGTAAAGCGGCCGTTGCTTGACCTCGTCGTAGATTCGGCCGAGGTACTCGCCGATAACGCCGAGCGCGATCAGGATCACCCCTCCCAAAAGGAGGATGATGATCGTCAAGGTTCCAAAGCCAGGGAGGTAGGAGTGAGCTAGCCGCAAGCCGATCACAACGGGGATCGCGATGAAGGCGACCGCTGCACAAAGGGTGCCGATGTAGGTGGAGACCTGGAGGGGCAGGTGGGAGAAGGAGGCGATCGCATCGAGGGAGAAGCGGACCATCCGCCGCAGCGTGTACTTGGTCGTGCCGGCGTACCGCGGGGACCGCTCGTATGGGACAGCGGTCTGGGTGAAGCCGATCCAGACGGTCATCCCCCGCAGGAACCGCGCCCGCTCCTTTAGGGCGAGGAGCGCTTCTAGGGCGCGGCGGTCGAGGAGCCGAAAGTCGCCGGAGTCGGGCTCAAGGTCGACCTGGGTGAGCTTGTTGAAGAGCCGGTAAAAAAGGGAGGCGGTGGCGAGCTTGAAGGCGGTCTCCCCCTCCCGTCTGCGGCGGACGGCGTAGACGACGTCGGCGCCCTCCTGCCACCGCTCGACCATCGTCGGGATCAGCTCCGGCGGATCCTGGAGGTCGGAGTCAAGCATCACCACCGCGTCGCCAACGGCGTGCTCGAGGCCGGCGGTAAGGGCGGCCTGGTGGCCGAAGTTACGGGAAAGGTGGATTACCCGAACCCGGCTGTCTTCGGCGGCGATCCGATCCAGGATCTCCGGTGTGCGGTCCTTGGAGCCGTCGTTGACCAACACCAGCTCGAACGGGTAGTCGGCAAGGGCGGATCGGGTCCGTTCGACAAAGGTCTCGATCAGCTGCTCCTCGTTGAAAACGGGGGCGACAACGCTTAGGAGGCGCAGGGTCCGGCTCTCCATCCTCAGCGAAAGGTTAGCTATCTAGCGGTTGGAGCGGCCCACAATCCTGACCTGGCGATTGCGCCACAATCTGGCCATGACGGTCTGGCCAGCGCCCGCCCGTAGCGAACTGTTTGCCCAGTTTTTGAAGTTCGCTGCGGTCGGGGTCTCAAATACAGCGATCACCTTTGCCGTCTACACCGCCCTGCTCAAAGGGGCGGGAGTGGAGTATCTGGCCGCTGCAGCCGTTGGCTTCTGCTGTGGGGCTGTGAACGGTTACCTGCTGAACGGCCGCTTTACCTTCCGCGGCCACCAAGGGGGCAGCCTTGCGCCGGTGCGCTGGGCGGTTGTCCAGGGGTTCGGCCTGGGCCTCAACGAGGCGCTCGTCTACGGACTGGTCGACGGTCTGCACGCCGGCAAGCTGGCCGGCCAGGCCTTTGCCGTCGTGTTTGTGGTTGTGGTGACCTTCCTGATCAACCGCAGCTGGACCTTTCGGATCCAAGCCTCCGGCCATACCGCCTAACGGAGGACCGCAAGCACCGAAAGGCCGCAAGGCAGGCTCCAGCGGCCCCTCCGAAGCAGCGCAGCCTCCACCAACAGCGGCCGCTCCAGCAGCCCGTTGAGCGGCTTTGGGGGCAGCCACAGGTCGGTGGAGCGGTCGCCCCCTTTTACGGTCAGCCGGGAAAGCAACCGCGCCACTACCGCAACCGGCAGCAATAGGGAGTTGAAGTAGGAGGCCCGTTCGCAGCGCCAGCCCGCCCGAGCTGCGACGGCAAGGAGCCTGCGGCGGCTGTAGCGGCGGCGGTGTCGGTTGACCACGTCGTGGTGGGACCACAGCCACTGGTAGGCGGGGACCGTCACCACCAGGAAGCCCCCCGGTGCGACTACCCGTCGCAGCTCCTTGAGGGCGGCGAGGTCGTCGTCGAGGTGCTCGATCACATCGAGGCAGACCGCGAGGTCGAAGGAGTTCCCGTCGAAGGGAAGGTCTTCCAGGGAGCAGCAGACCACCTCTCCCGCCCCCCGTTCGCGGGCCTTGGCCACGGCCCGCTCCGAGAGCTCGGCGCCGATGACGGTGCCGTAGTGGGCAAGCTCGACCATGTTTCGGCCGCTGCCACAGCCAGCGTCTAAGATCCGCGCCCTCGCCGGGAGCTCGAGGCCGTCAAGGACGGCCCGGATGATCTCCCTTCTGCCGCGGTACCACCAGTGGGCCTCCTCCACCTGGTGGGTTTGTAACTCGTAGGCTTGCTCCATAGTCGGGGCGCCATCTTGACCGATTGGCCGCCCGGCGGTCGTCTGCCCCTAGTGGGCCGTGCAGGACTCGAACCTGCAACCGTGGGCTTAAGAGGCCCCTGCTCTACCAATTGAGCTAACGGCCCGAGGGGATCTTAGCCGGCTTCCCCTTCCCCTGGGCTGTTGGCGGAGCTGATGTGGCCGTTGTTCTTCTTAAGGTCCTTCAACAGCCCTTCGAGGTGGGCCTTTTCCGCGCTCGGCACCAAGGCCAGCGCCCGCTGGGAGGCAAGGTCGCCCTCCCGGCTGTTGCCGGCCTGGTAGGCGTACTGGGCGAGCTCGACGAACGGCTGGAAGTTGTTTGGTTCGGCAGCGGTGATCACCTCCAGCGCTTGAACGGCCTGGGCGGCGTTGTCCAGCCCTTCTTCACCGAGGATGGTGACCATCCGCTTTGCCAGTTCAAGGGAGGGGTTGTCGTGGGTTGCAGCCATGTACCCTTCCCAGCTCCGCTCGATCTTCGGCAGGAACCGTCGCCCTTCGGCGGTGAAGCCGCCGGTGGTCTGGTTGGTGTAGCGGGGTTCAGCGGCCTCGTGGAGCTGGGCGACCAGGAGAGCCTGCCAGGCGGCAGGGTTGTTCGGTTCCCGCTTCACCCGCTTGGCGGCAGCTTCCGCTTGGCCGGCGTAGCTCTTGGCGCCGTTGCTGGAGCCGCTCGCCTCGAAAATGTTTGTGTTTCCAAAGAGACCGGTGCCGACCCCAAAGAACAGGAACCCGACCAAGAAGATCGCAGCGATCGCCGAGTAGGTGATCTTGACGACCCGCCGCCGGCGCTTTGAGCGCAGATCAAACAGCACAAACCGATTTTACGGCCCACTCGCCTCCAAGGCGAGTGCCCGCCGACGCCGTCTGCGTTCGATCAGCCTCGCGCAGAGCACGGAGAGCTCGAACAGGAGGTAGAGCGGGATTCCCTCGAGCACCATCGTCACCGCTTCCCCAGGCAAGACCGCTGCGATCAGCGCGCAGATGACGATTGCCCACCGCCGGCGCTTCGCCAACCATCCGGCGCTTACAACCTCCGCTGCAACAAGGCCTACCACCGCCACCGGAAGCTCGAAGGAGAGGCCGACCGCGATCAGGGTGGTGGCGGCAAACCGGTAGTACTGGTTGGCTTGGACCATCACGTTGAACTGGGAACTGTTGTAGTTCTGGAGGAAGTCGATCGCTGCCGGCAGGACCACGAAGTACCCGAACAGCAGGCCGGCGATGAACAGGATCGGCGCTGCGTACATCAACGGTAGGGCGATCCGCTTCTCCTGGGGCGTAAAGGCTGGGATCACAAAGCCGTAAAGCTCGAACAGGATCACCGGCAGCGCTAGCGGGATCGCGACGTAGAGGGCGACCGTCAGGGTGGCGGTAAAGGGCTCGCCGACGCCAAGGGTGATCGGCTTGTCCCCTTGGGGTTGGGCGGGGAGGCGGCGGACCGAGGCGGCGATTTGCTGGGCCTGGGCGAAGAGGTCGTTCCGTAGCTGGGGCGGCAGCCCGCTTTTCGGGGAGGCAAGGGTGTCGGCCAGTGCTGCGGTTGAGGAGGCAAGGTCCTTGAGGGCGGCCTGGTCGAGGGCGGTCTGGCCAAGCGGGCCGCGCCCGGCCCGAACCTGTTTCTCGGTTTGGACCGTAAGCGGGTGGTTGATCACCCGCAACACCAGCCCGCTTTGCCACAGGCACAGCCCGAAGGCGACGGCGAGCGCCAGGCCGACAACGAAAAGCCTGCTCCGCAGCTCCTCGAGGTGGTCAACCCACGTCAGCTGCTCGTCGGGACTTGCGATCTTTACCGCCCGTAGCGCCACTGCTGCCCTTATCGCCCGGCGCGCCGGTAATCCAGCGCCCTCGGGCCATCGTACAAACCTCTAGCGAAACCGGTGCCAACTAAAGGGGTTGCTAGGCCCCGTCGATTTTGATCGGCGAGGACGATGCGTAGAACAACCCGTCATCCGAACCGAGACGCAAACCAGCCGGGCCATGGACATTCAAGCAGCGATTACCTCCACGTCTGCCCTTACTGCGGTGGACACCTGGTCTACCCCCTTGACTGGCAGGAGGAAGGGCCCTGGCACTGGCGGTTGGTGCTCCGCTGCCCGGACTGCAACCGGGTCGGCACCGGGGTCTTCCCCCAAGCGGCGGTAGAACGGTTCGACCAAGAGCTGGAGCGGGCTACCGGCGAGCTTCTTGACGACCTGAAGCGCCTCACCCAAGCCAACATGGCGGAGGAGATCGAGTTCTTCATCCGCGCCTTGGAAGCGGACGTAATCCTCCCCTCGGACTTCTAGCTGCAGCGGGCTACAACCCCGTCTGCAACCAGGCAGAGCAGTTCCCGCAGCGGGTCGGCTAACTGGCTCGGCAGCTCGGCTTTTGCAGCCCTTACCTCCGCAAGGGCCCTGCTGCGGACCTCCTCTAAGGCGCCTGTGGCAGCGATCCGCCGGCAGACCTCCTCCACCTTCTCGCCGTCCCGCAGCCCGCGCAGGTCGAGGGTAGCTAGCGCTGGATCGAGCTGGCGGGCGAGGATCAACGGGAGGGTGACGGTCCCCTCCAAGAGGTCTCGGCCCCGCGCCTTGCCGGTTTCGCCAAGCCGCCCCGCGATGTCTAGAACGTCGTCCAAGAGCTGGAAGGCGATCCCGATCCGCCTTGCAAACCGGCCCAGCGCCCTTGCCATCCCGCTCCCAGCCTCAACGGCCAACGCCCCTAGCCGGGCAGCGGCCTCGAACAGTGCGGCGGTCTTCAGCTCGCAACGGGTTAGGTACCGCTCCTCGCTGATCCAGACGGCGTACGCGTCCTCCCTTTGCAGGAACTCGCCGGCGACAAGGGCGGAGGAGGCGTTGGAGAGGGTCCGCAGCTGCTCTGGGTCGCCGTTTTTCGCCAGCTCGCTGAAGGCCCGGGAGAAGACCGCGTCCCCCGTTGCGATCGCCGCCCGCTCCCCGGCGGCAGCGGCTACCGTTGGGCGGCCCCGGCGCAGGGTTGCCCCGTCGATCAGGTCGTCGTGGATAAGGGTCGCGGAGTGGATCAGCTCCACCGCCACAGCGGCCCGGAGCAGCCCCTCCTCCCGCTCGGCTCCAAGCGGCTCAACGGCCTGCTCAGCGGCGAGAAAGACCAACAGCGGCCGGATCCGCTTGCCCCCAGCAAGGACCATCGTCGAGGCGTAGTTGCAGAGCGGAGGGCTTAGCTCGGCAAGGGTCTCCAGGAGGCGGCCCTCCATCGCCACCATCCGCGCGCGCAGCCGGCCGGAGCCGAGGTCGATGATCCGCTCGACGGTGACTGGGTCTCTGGGGAGCGGCTCCACCGCCATCAGGTTAGGGAACCCTACCGGCACAGACCGTGACGATTCCGCCTGCCATCACCACCCCCTCCACCTCCACCAAGCCGCTCTGCGCCAGAGCAGCTGCCAGCTCCTGGGGTGGCAAGAAGGAACGGACGGAGCGGGGAAGGTAGGTGTAGGCCTCGGGGAGGGGTGAGAGGGAGCCGATCAGGGGGACGAGCCGGTCGAACCAGAGGTTGTAGAAGCGGGCGAGGAGGCCCTGCTGGGGCGGGGTCAGCTCTAGAATCACCACCTTGCCACCGCTGCGGACCACCCGGACCAGCTCCCTAAGGCCGGCGCCGAGGTCGGCGTAGTTGCGCACGCCAAAGCCAACGGTCGCGGCGTCAAAGGAGCCGTCCGGGTAGGGCAGGGCAAGGCCGTCGGCAAGCTCGAACCGGACGTTGCCAAACCCTCCTTTGGCCGCCTTTGCCCAGGCCCGCTCCAACATCGGCGCAGCGAAGTCGCAACCCACCACCGTCCCGGTAGGGCCAACCAGCTTGGCGAGCTCGAAGGCGAAGTCCCCGGTCCCGGTAGCGACGTCAAGGGCCCGCCCCCCTTTGCTTAGGCCGGTGAAGGCTGCGGCTCGCTGCCGCCACCGCCGGTGGAGGCCGGCGCTCATCACCGTGTTCATCAGGTCGTAGACCGAGGCGATCCGCGCGAACATCGCCCGCACCTGCTCGGCGGGCGGACCGCTCAAGCCGTTATTTGAGCTGGGAGAGGAAATAGACGATGTCTTCGAACTTGTTGGCCGGTAGGTTGCGGAAGGAAGGCATCGGAGCGATCGGGTTGTCGAGGGTCCGGGCGATCGCCTCCGCCGGGATCCGGGCACCGATGTGGGTCAGTTCCGGACCCGGTCCAGGGTTGCCGTTGCCGGCTATGTCGTGGCACGCCTCGCACCCAGACTGGGCGACCGCCAACCGACCGGCTTCGAACTTCGAAACCGCTGCCGGACCCTGGGCGATCACCGAGCTCGGCACCTTGATTTCAAGAGCGGTGGGGGTACCGACAGAGGCTCCCTCGTAGGTGAGGTAGGCCATCGCCCCGATCACGAAGATCATCGTCGCCATCGCGATCGGCCGGCGCTCCGGCCGGCGCTCCGGACCACGGTCGAAGAACGGCAGCAGGAAGAGCAGAACCATGCACAGGGTTGGGATCCCTACGGTCGCTAGGCCGACCAAGGAGGGGGGCTTCACCAACCGCAAAAGCTCGAACAGGAAGAAGAAGTACCAGTCCGGCCGGGGGACGTAGGTGGAGGTGGTTGGGTTGACCTTGGACCCCAGCTCCGCCCCGAACAGTATCGAGAGGGTGATGATGATCGCCAGAACGATCACCGCCATGATCGCGTCGTGAGCGACGGCATAGGGGAAGAACGGCTTGCCTTCCGCCTTCAACAGGGAGTATTCGCGGAGGTACTGCTCCTTCTGTTGTTTGTTCATGTCGCTACGGTCGTTCCGTCGTGGTCAGGGGGTCGGGATCCTAAACCTCAGCCTTTACAGCCTCAGGGAGCGTCGCCTCCTTAGGCCGTCGCCAAGGCGGCGCGGTTGTGCCCAGTTTGGTGACCAGGTAGAGGTGGACGCCGATCAGGGCGATCATCAGCCCGGGCACAACCAACATGTGGATGGCGTAGAAGCGGGAGAGGGTGGTGGTCGTGAATTCGGGCCCGCCGCGCAGGAAGTCGGCGAGGTACGGGCCAAGGAAGGGGCCGGTGCCGGTGATGTTGGTTGCAACCACCGTTGCCCAGTAGGCCCGCTGGTCAAACGGCAGCAGGTAGCCGGTAAGGGCCATCACCATCGTCAGGATCAGGAGCACAACCCCGACTACCCAGGTCAGCTCCCGCGGGTACTTGTAGGCGCCGAACAGGAAGGTCCTGCCCATGTGAAGGAAGACAAGGACGATCATCACCGATGCACCCCAGAGGTGCATCCCCTGCACGAGCTGGCCCCAGAACACTTCGTTGGTGATGTGGCGCACCGATTCGTAGGCACCGCCGTTGGCTTCCGGCCGGTAGTACATCGCCAGGATCACCCCTGTCACGGCCTGCGAAAGGAAGGCGAAAAGCGTTGCCGAGCCAAGGGTGTAGGCCCAGTTGGTCCCCTTTGGAACCTTGCGGAACAGGACCCAGCGGCCAACCCCGGAGAGGGAGGTCCGCTCGTCGAGCCAATCAACGACGGTGATCCCAGCCTCCGCTGCCTTTGCAGTCGGCGTTTGGGTGCGGGGATCCTCGGTCGGTGCAGGTGGTTCTTCGCGAAGCGCCTTTGGGACAGGGGGTGTGAACCGTGGCATTTGGTCTTACCCTACTTACGTTCGTCGAACTGTGCCGGGTAGAGGTACTGGCCGATCCCGTCAAGCGGCTCCCCTGGCCCCCTTGGCGAGAACGGCCGCAGCTCGCTGTTCACCGAGTAGCGGGGCCCGATTTCAACCAAGCCGTTGCGGACCCGGGTGTAGAACCGGTCGAGCGGCCGTGGCGGCGGGCCACCGACGCGGCGGCCAAGGATGTCGTAGACGCCGCCGTGGCAGGGGCAGATGAACCGCTCCGCCGCTTCTACCCACCGCACCGGGCAACCGGCGTGGGCGCACCGGTTGGAGATCGCGATGAAGGGGCGGTTGCGATCGTAAGGGTCGGTATCGAGCTGGGGGTTGTGCTTGCGGACGTAGACCAGCTGCTTACCAACCTCGCCCAGGCCAGGGTTGGTGGTGATCGTCACCGGGATGTAGTTGTTGTCGACGAACATGTCGGTTGGCCCGGCGATCGACCAGTGGTGGGGGACCCTTTCGAAGACGGGAGCGAGGGCGAAGCCAAGGGCGGGGATCGTGAAAGAGGCGGCAGCGATCGCCCCGGCGGTGTGTGCAGTTGCGGTCATAAACCGCCTGCGGGTGATCGTCTCCCCCGGAAAGGCCCCCGGCATTTCACGGTCAAGCGTGTACTTGGAGCGGTAGCGGTTGTTGCCGTTTGGTGCCATCGCTTGAACTCCTTGACTGGTTGTGGGTAGCGCCGGGCTCCCTTGTCCGGCGGTGAGAAAAGATACCCGTTTAGCTTCGCCTTAGCTTCGTTACGGCAAGCACTTATGAAAGGCCGCTAAAGCCTCTGGGTCGCCGGCCAAGGCAAGGGTTTTCGCCCGCCTGTGGTCTGCAGTTGGACCCCAGCCGATCGCCCGCGCCCCTGCCCACCACACCGCCTCCGCCAGCTCCCCGTTGCCGACGGCGTAGGCGGAGGCGCCGATCGTCAACACGTCCGCCATCTCCTGGACCGCCGTAATATCCCCTAGCGCCACCAGCCGCGCCAGGCCAAGGGCGTAGAGGCGGTCTCCAGCAAGGACCTTCAAGGCTGGGGTGGTGGTCCGACGCAACAGCCTTGGTGTTGCGTAGTGGAGGAGGAAGCCCTCGTAGATCGTCTCCACAAACAGCTCGTACTCCCCCTCCCGCCCAGCAGCGCGGGGGCCGCTTGCAGCAACCGCCCCCGGGCCCGCCGCCGGAGCCTCCCCATCCAGCGGCAAGGCAAGCTGGGCCAGGATCCCGCCCTCCGCCCGAAGGAGCTCCGCTAGGCGCCTCAGCCCGGCCACGGCGCTAGAGCGTACCGTCCCGCCCGCCTAAAAGGCCTGCCGCAGCGCCCGGCGGGCAGCGGCAACGGTCTGCTCTATCTCCCGCTCACCGTGGGCGAGCGAGGGGAACCAGGCCTCGAACTGGGAGGGAGGGATGTAGACACCCTCCCCTAGCATCGCCCTTGCGAAGCGGGCAAAGGCCTCGAGGTCACACCCTTGGACCTCCGCGAGGTTGCGGGGCGGCTCCTCACGGAAAAAGACCGTTAAGAGCCCTGGCGCCTCGACAACGCAAACGGGGTAAGGGGCAGCTACCTCCTTCAGTTGGGCGGCAAGGGCGCCGGTCACCGCGCTAAGGGTGGCGTACGCCGCTGGGTCGAGCAGCTGCAGGGTGGCCAGGCCGGCCGCCATCGCCAGCGGGTTGCCGGCAAGGGTCCCCGCCTGGTAGACGTCGCCAACGGGGGCCAACCGCTCCATCAGCGCTCGCCGTCCCGCTACAGCGCCAACGGGCAGACCGCCACCGATCACCTTCCCAAAGGTGATCAGGTCGGGTTCGACGCCGTACAGTTCCACTGCCCCGCCGCGGGCGACCCGGAAGCCGCTGATCACCTCGTCGAAGATCAACAGCGCACCGGCTTTGTCACAGAGCTGGCGGATCGTCGCCAAAAACCCCTCTGCCGGCGGCACGACGCCCATGTTTGCCGGCAGCGGCTCGACGAGCACAGCTGCCGGAGCGAACCTTTCGACCGCCTCGGCGAGGGCGGCTGGGTCGTTGAAGGGGACGACAACGGTTTGGCTGGCAACGGCGGTGGGAATCCCGGCGGAGGCGGGAAGGGCGGCGGTTGCCAGGCCGGAGCCGGCTTCCACTAGGAGCTGGTCGATGTGGCCGTGGTAGCCGCCGGCGAACTTGATCACCGTCTCCCGGCCGGTGGCAGCCCTTGCCAGCCGCAGGGCGGTCATCACCGCCTCGGTGCCGGAACAGACCATCCGGACCGCATCGGCAGCGGGCACCCGCTCCACGACCTCCCGTGCCAGGAGGACCTCCCGCTCGGTGGGGGCGCCAAAGGTCAGGCCGGCGGCGCACGCCTCCTCGACCGCTTCGATCACAGCAGGGTGGCGGTGGCCGGCGATCAGCGGCCCCCAGGACATCACCCAGTCGATGTAGCGGTTGCCGTCGACGTCGAACAGGTAGGCCCCCTCACCACGGGCGATGAAGAGCGGCTCCCGGCCGATCTGGCGCATCGCCCGCACCGGTGAGTTGACGCCGCCGGGGATCAGCTGGCAGGCTTGGGCGTAAAGGACCTTTGACCGCTCTTGGCGCAGCGCCGAAGCCGTTTCCATCTACACCCCGCCCCAGGTCCGCTCCCAGGCGGCGTAATCGTCGGTGAAGTAGAGCAGGCGGACCTTCTTGAACTCGGTCGAGGAGTAGAGGACCGCCCGCTCCGTGATCCCGGTGCGGGCGGCGATCTCGCCCAACACCCGCTCGCACTCCTCGACACTGCGGCCGTGGCACATCGTGAACAACGCGTACGGCCAGTCCGGGTAGGTAGGCCGCTCGTAACAGTGGGAGATCCCCCGGAAGGAGGCCATTACCGGCCCTACCTCCTCGACCCGCTCCTTGGGGACCTTCCAGACCCCCATTCCGTTTGCCGAGTAACCGGCCCGGCGATGGAAGAGGATCGCCGCCACCCGGCGGAGGATGCCCCGCTCTTGGAGTTCTTGCAGGTGGTCGAGGAGCCTCTCTTGCTCGATGCCAAGGTCGGCCGCTGCTTTTGCGTACGGTTCAGGCACAACCTCCATGTAGCCCTGGGTTGCCTTGATCACAGCGACGTCCCGCTCGTCGTAAGGGACGGCGCCCGGTTCCCCGTACTCGGCAACTACCTGGGGCGCAGCAAGCGCCTCCGTCCCCCCCTCCATCTCCAGGTCCATCCTGATCTTGAACATCCGCAAGGTGGGGAGCTTGCGCATCGAGGTCGCCCCCGACCGCTCTTTCAGGATCTCCAGCGTCTGGTCGACACCGAGCTTGGAGTCGGGCGGGACCGCGATCGTGAACCAGAGGTTGAACTCGTGGTTGCGCTGGTAGTTGTGGGAGACGCCTGGGTGTTCGTTGATCACCTTTGCAGCTCGCCACGGGTGGTCGGGATCGACCTTGGCAGCGACCAGCAGGGAGGTGTAGCCAAGGGCTCTGGTGTCGTAGATCGGGGTGATCTGGCGGATGATCCGGTCCCGCACCAGCCGTTTGGTGCGGGCAAGCACCTCCTCCTCGCCGATACCTGCTGCAGCTGCGATCTTGGCGAAGGGACGGGGATCAAGCGGGAAGGAGCCCTGGAGCAGGTTGAGCAGCCGCTTGTCGGTCTCGTCCAGGGGTACAGCAGCCCCACCCTTGCGGGTCCGGGCCTTCGAGCCGGATGCTGGGTTTGTCAGCTGGTCAGCCAACGCGCCGCCTGGAGGGCATGGTAGGTGATCACGAGCTGGGCCCCTGCCCGCAGCAGGGAGGTAAGGATCTCCAGCACCGCCTCCCGCTCCTCAAAGGCCCCTGCCGCCGCAGCCGCCTTCACCATCGCGTACTCGCCGCTGACGTTGTAAGCGGCAACGGGCAGGTAGGTCCGTTCGTGGATCGCCCGGATCAGGTCGCCGTAGGCAAGGGCCGGCTTGACCATCACGATGTCTGCCCCCTCCTCGACGTCCAACAGCGCCTCCCGGATCGCCTCGCGACCGTTAGCAGGGTCGAGCTGGTAGGAGCGGCGGTCGCCAAAGGCCGGCGCGGAGTTTGCTGCCGTTCGGAACGGGCCGTAGAAGGACGAGGCGAACTTGGCAGCGTAGGCGAGGATCCCAACCCCCTGGTAGCCCTCCTGGTCGAGGGCGGAGCGGATCGCCCCGACCCGGCCGTCCATCATGTCCGAGGGAGCGACGAAGTCCACCCCGGCCTGCGCATAGCTGGCCGCTACCTCGGCAAGGGCCTCGACCGTGGCGTCGTTGTCTACTTCGCCGCTGGCGCTGAGCAGCCCGCAGTGGCCGTGGTCGGTGTACTCGCAAAGGCAAAGGTCGGCGAAAACGAGAAGCTCCCCAACCTCCGCCTTGATCGCTCGGACGGTTTCCTGGACGATCCCTTCGGGATCGGCGGCAGCGCTCCCTCTTGGGTCCTTGTGGGCGGGGATGCCGAACAGGATCACCCCCCCAAGGCCCGCAGCCTTTGCTTCGGAGGCGGTCTTCACAGCCCCCTGCAACGGGTACCGAAAGACCCCCGGCAACGCCGGGACCGGCTCCGGCTCGGTGGCTACCTCGCTGACGAAGATCGGGAGGATCAGCTGCTCGGGGCGGAGCTGGTGCTCCCTGACCAAAGCCCGTCTGGGAGCGCTCGCCCGCAGCCGCCGCGGCCTGGTGGTGGGAAAGGCCATCTCGATCAACCTGAGGATACCGTTGCCTAGAAGGCTGAGGCTAGGTTTGGCTAGGCCCGCCTAGCGCCGCTCCAGGTTCGAGGAGGTGGCTGCGTGCCTCCAAGCCGCTGACCGCGATCCCTGGCCCAAGGTTGCGGCGCGGTACCTCCGCTGCACGGCAGTCGTGAAAGAGTCCACTCGGATAATGGCTTGCGAACGGCAACTACCGCTGGAGGGCCGGCAAGCAGCGGTCGAGTCAAATGGTGGCGATGATCAAACGGCCTGCAGCAGCCTTGCTTATCGCCGGCGTCCTTGTCCTCCCCGCCGTTGCTGACGCCGACCAGCGAAGCGGCCATCCCAAGGCTGCTCGTCCCAACCCCACCCTTTACGGCTTCGAACCGCTCACCCCTTGGCGGCAGCCACCCCTCTCCCTGCCGGCGGCAAAGCCACGGTCCTGGTTGGGGCTAGCGCTTGCCGGGATCCGGCAGGCAGGAAGGTTCCGTTCTCGGGGTTGGTTTTGCGAATACCTCCACTGCACCCATGGCCCCTACCCGCTTGCGACGATCTGGGGAACGGTCGGCCTCTTCGAGGCGTTGGACGCGATTGCCCTTGCCGATCCCAGCAGCGAAAACCTCCAGGCGCTCAACCGGTTTGCCTTGCGGGCGGAGCGGTTCTGGGATCCAGCCGTTGGCGGTTACGCCCCCTACATCGGCGATCGCGGCTCGGATGTAACGGTCTGGTTTGACGACAACGGCTGGTTGGGGCTGGCCTTCTTGAACGCCTGGCGGGCCACCCATAACCCCCGCTACCTAGCCGACGCCCAGCGGGCCTTCAAGTTCATCTTCGAAAACGGCTGGGACCGCGCCGGCGGCGGGATGTGGTGGAACACAACCCATCCCTACCACTCCGGTCCAGCGCTGGCCTCCGACTCCCTGCTTGGCGCCCTCCTCTACGAAGAAGACCGTGAAAGCTGGCAGATCGAAGCGGTAAAGGAATGGGTCGACTGGGCGAACGAAAACGACAACCACGACGAACGGCAGCTCTACCTAGAGTTCCCAAACCAGCCCCAGTCGGTGATCGACTACGTCCAAGCCCCCCTGATCTACGCCCAGTACCTCCTGTGCAAGGACGGCTTTGGCCAGCAGTACTGCACCCAGGCCGGCCGGGTGGCGGCGACGATGGTGGAGCGGCACGCCACCAAGGAAGGGTTCCGCTACAACTTTGGCCCCCAGTACGACGCGATCTGGCTGCAGTGGATGATGGCTTACGGCGAGGCCACCGGCCAGACCTACTGGCTCCACCTCGCGGAGGTCAACGGCGATGCAGCGGCAGCCCACGCCAAGGAGGGCGGCATCTACCTTGGTAGCTGGTGGGGTGGGCCGATCCGGGACCCGGAAACCCACCCGCTGATGCTCCGTACCGTCGGTGCGACGACAAGCCTCTTCGCTTGGCTAGCCCTCTACACCTCACCCCGGGCCCGCCTTGCGATCGGCCCGGTTGCCGCTACCGCTCAACGAGGATCGTTACCGGCCCGTCGTTGACAAGCTCGACCTCCATCCGGGCACCGAACCGGCCCTGCTTGGCGCCAAGCAGCTCGCAGAAGAGGTCGTAAAGGGGCTTTGCTTGGTGGGGTGGTGCAGCATCTGTGAAGCTTGGCCGGTTCCCCCGCGCTGTGTCGGCGTAGAGGGTGAACTGGCTGACGCAAAGCACCTCCCGATCCCCCAGCGGCTCGTTCATCCGCCCGTCGGGGTCGGGGAAGATCCGCAGCGCCCTAACCTTTGCCGCTAGGCTCCTCGCGTTCTCCTCCCGATCAGAGACCGCTACCCCAAGCAGCACCAAGATCCCCTCGCCAATCGCCGCTAGCTCCTCTCCATCGCAGCGGACAGCTGCCCGCTTCACCCTTTGGATTAGGGCCCTCACGCGCCGTCTGCGGCGCGCAGGCGACGCGCCGCCTCCTCTGGGGCAACCGGGTTCAGGTAGAGGCCGGTTGAGAGCTCCAGGCCGGCGATCTGGCCGATTCGCGGGGCGACCGCGATCCGCCACGAGAACTGCTCCGCGCCCGCCGGCGCGGTCCGTAGGTAAAGGTTGAGCGGCGGCGAGGCCCCAAAGCAGGCAGCCAGCCTCCGCACCGCCTCCCCAAGCAGGTTGGCGGCCTCAGCAGGGGCTTCCTCGAACCGGGGGGCAGGCCGCCGGGGCACAACCATCACTTCAAACGGCAGCCTGGAGGCGTAAGGGGCGAGCAGCACCGCCTGGTCGCCGACGAGCACAACCCGCTCCCCCAACCGCAGCTCCTCGGCGACCAGGTCAGCCATCAGGTTTTCGCCACCGCTGCGCTGGGCGTAAGCGAAGTACCGTTCCCGCTCCCGGGCGACCTCGGCAGGTACGAACGGGAGCGCAAACAGCTGGGCATGGCTGTGGGGCAGCGAGGCGCCTGCCTCCCGGCGCTCGTTGACGATCAGCTGGACGTAAGCGGCGTCGCGGTGATGTTCAAACCGCTGTTGCCAGACGGAGAAGGCCCGCTCAAGCTCCTCGGCGGTGAGCTCGGCAAGGGTTGAGACCGGGCGAGGGGTGTTGACGATTACCTCGTGGGCACCGTAGGCGGGGTGGGCGCTGAACAGCTCCAGCCGCAGGTTGTGGGCGGCAAGGGGGCCTGCGGCGCGACGCCGGCGCTCCCCCTCCCACTCGGCAAGCTCCGCGCCGTGGGGTCCTCCAGCAAGGGCTGGGAACAGGTTTGGCACCACCCGAACCTGCCAGCCAGGGCCGTTGGGCTTGGTGCCGTTTGGACGCAGCGCGTACACCTCCGGCGGCGTCCGATCCTCGTTACCCTCCGCAAAAGGGTCGGTGGCGGGGTCGATCGGCGGCGGGGGGTCAACCTCCCCCAGGCCGCCCGGCCGCCGTTCCCGCTCGGCGGCGACGATCGTCTTCTCGCCGGTAAGGGGGTCGATCCGCAGCTCGGGCACGGCCCGAGCTTAGCCACAGCGGAATCCGCGAGCCGCTGTTGTATCCTTGGTTCACGAGGCCGGTGCCAGCGACGCAGCGCCCGGCGAGATGCCGGAGGGAGGCGCCGGAGGGAAGGTCGCGAGCGGTTTGGTTTGCGGCCACGCACTATGCGAGCAGACAGCCCCTGATGGCCGATACAGCAAAGGCGGCGCAGGTCGCCGCTATCGACATAGACGAAGAGCGGCTCGCGAAGGCGCAGGCGTTTGCCCGCGAGGAGTTCCTTCGGGAGGGAGAGGACCCAGCTGTCGTTCTCGCCCCGGGGACGCCGCGCCGGGAAGCCCTTGACCTCGCGCTCAAGGAGATCGAGGAAGGGCGGACCTACCCCTCAACCGAGTGGCGGCGGCGGTTTTCCCTCCTGCTTGGCCTGGAACGGCTGCTCTCCGAAGACCAGCCAAAGCTTGCGGACGGGACGGTCCTTTCCGCCCACCAGGTCGATGCCCTCTCGGGGACCCTCGCCGCGCTGTTGGCTGAGCGGCAGCGGGAACAGGGGGCGAACAACGGCAACGGCAGCCTGGCAGCTGCCGACGGCGCCGTTCCCGAACCGCCGGAAGCGCACCGTCCAACCGCCTCCTCTAACGGCGCCGGAGGGGGAACCGATGACGGGTTGGACGAGAAGCTGCCGCTCGCGGAGCGGATCGCGGCGATCGCCGCGCAGGAGGAACTGGAGGCAGATGCTGAGGAAGGGGAGGAGCTCGAGGAGGGGGAGGAGCTTGGCGAGGACGAGGAGCCGCAGGACTTCGCCGACGAGGAACAGCTTGCCGAGCGGCCGGAGGACCCAAACGCCGCAAAGCGGTTCTGGTTTGAGCACGCGACCGGCGCCGGCAAGACCGTAGCCGCCCTTGGCTTTGTAGAGGCCTCCCGCACCGGCGGCGTCCTCATCCTCACCCACCGCCGCAACCTAGTCGACCAGTTCCTCAGCGAGCTGCGCAACCGCGGTTACCGCAAGCGGATCAGCCGACCGCTTCTCAAGGGGGAGGACTCCGCCGACGGACCGGTGACGGTCGAGACCTACCAGTGGTTTGTCCGCAACGCCGGTTCGATCTCCTCGGCCTACACGATCGTGATCTGCGACGAGGCCCATACCGCCCTTGGCGAGAAAACCTCCGCTGCGATCCGGGCCTGGACCGGGCCGGTCTTCATCGGCATGACGGCAACCGGTGCGCTGATCGCTCGCCACGTCACCGATCTGTTCCCCACCCAGACCTCCCGGTTCGACCTCGCCCAAGCCGCCCGGCGGGGGGTGATCGCACCGCTGCGCTGCATCCGGATCCCGCCGGGGCCAGGGGTGCGGACGATCGCCAAGGTCCCCTTGCGCAAGGGGGAGATCGATGTGGAGTTTGACCAGGAGCTGCTTGCCGAGCTCCTCGACCAGCACCCGTTCAACAAGGCGGTCGCCGACCTCTACAAGAGCCGGTTCCACCACCTCCCCGGCGTGGTCTACGCGGCCGGCGTAAAGCACGCCTACAACCTCGAGAAGGCCTTTCAGGAAGCGGGGATCAAGGCAAAGGCGGTCTCCGGGGAGACCCCGAAGCGGGAACTGGCCCAGATCCTCGCCCGCTACGAGCGTGGCGAGATCGATGTCCTGATCAACGCCCAACTCCTTGCCGAGGGGTGGAACTCCCCCCGGGCGACGGTCTGCATGCACCTTGCCCCGACCGCCTCGAAGCGGGTCTACCAGCAGCGGGTTGGAAGGGTGACCCGCCGCCACCCCGGTAAGGAGGCCGGTTTGGTGGTGGACTTCGTCCATCCAGCCACCAAGAACGACGACCCGGTCGTCACCCTCCACTCCCTGCTCGACCGGGATGTCTACCGCGGGGGAGCGATCGTGGTCGGGCCGGTCCGTCGCGGCCGCGGCAGGAGGGTGCGGGTGGAGCGGCGGGTGGTGCCGGTTACCGCCGACGAACAGCGCCGGTTTGAGGTCTTCAAGAGGGAGCTTTGGCGGATCGCGGTCGAGCACCTGGACCGGGCGGAGCAGCACCTTTGGGCTGCCCTTGCCGGGGACAGGGTCACCCCTAGCCAGTGGCGGCGGGCAAAGACGATGCTCCACTTCGATAAGAGCGGGGAACTGAAGCGGGCCTTCCTGCTTAGCGCCCTTGAACGGAACCGTAACCTCCAAGTTCGGATCCGCGCGCTAACCGATATCGCCGCCTCCCGCGATCCAGATAGCTTCGATCGGGCGGTGGAGACGATCGGCAACTGGCCTCGGGAGGAGCGCCGGGAGGCGACGAAGATCCTCCTTCGCGCCCTTGCAGACCGCCAGATCGGCGGACGCGACCAGGCGGTGGCGTGGATCTGGCGGCTTGCCGAGTACACCAGGGAGATCCACGAGCAGTACGCAACCGCCCGCTGGCCCGAAGCGAAGCGGCTGCTGGGGCTGTTGGTCAACTCCTCTGGGGCTGCCCACGGCCGCAACGCCCGCCGGTTGGTCCACGCCAGCCGCAAGCTCGACCGCCGCCTCGCTGCCTCCCTCCTCGCCGCAGCAGTAGCCCACACCGCCGAAGGGGAGGAAGCGTTGCGGGCAGCCCGCTTACGGATCGCAAGGAAGCCGCAGGCCGTTGCCCGCGACCTGATGCGGAACTTCCCGAAGCGGGGCGGCAGGCCGACCCGCAAAAAGAAGCCCCAACCAACGGTTGCCTCCCAACCGGAGCAGCAAGAGGAGCAGCGAGCCGAGACCCCTGCCTCTCCAGAGCAGCTTGAGGATCACATCGACGGCCAGGCCAGGGCAGCCGGTGCAAGCGGCGAGCCGGAGCCGGCAGGCGGGGAGGAGGTTAGCGAGGGCGGCGGAGGGGACGTCGGGGAGGAGCCTGCACCGGCCGTCGATCCTTGATCGGTCGACCTGCCGCCGCCCCCCAATCGCTAAGCGCAGCACGGCGCCGGCCGGTCAGCCGATGAACTCTCTGATCTCCTTCAGGAGCTTGCTCTCGATCTCCAGGTTCCAAGCCGTCTCGGCTAGGTCGACCGGGAGGAACAGCTCGCTTATGAGCAGGGTCTCGATCGTCGCCACCGCGAGGTGCTGGGCGAGCTTGCCGATCCCAACCGTAACGGTGAAGTCGTTCGGTTCACCGGCGATCGCTACGGTCAGCGCACGGTCGGCATCGACCGCCTTTGCAAGCCAACCACCTTTCTGGGCCTGGATCACCACGCCTCCTGGGCTTGTCTGGGAGGACTGAACCGTGAAACCATCGCCGGTCAGATACCGTTCGATCCGCTCCTGGAGGGCGGCGAGGTCTGTGTTTTTACCGGTGAACTGCTCGCTTTTGCGGGCTACCATCCGGACTCCTTTTCTCTCGCCGCAACCGTTCTCGCGGCACGGCAACTGCCGACGTTCAGCGGCAGGCTGTACTGAACCTGCCAACCGTCCCCTCCACCTTATCCCCAGCCGCAGCCGGCGCGCCCCAGTTGCTAGCGGCACGGTTGCTGGTGTTGGAAATGGCGGCCGCCCTACCCCTCCAAGAGGTGGACCTCGCCACCGCTCAGCGCCACCAGACCCTCCACCGCTGTCTCTAGGAGCAGGGCACCTTCCCCGTCGATTCCAACCGCCCTGCCCTGCAGTAGCCGTCCGCTTTGTTGTGCTGCTACCTGCCTCCCGAAGAGGTAGTCGGCTTCCCTAAAGGCAGCGACCACCTCCTCGGCCGGGCGGCCAAGCCAGACCTCGATCGAGGCCACTGCCGCCGCCAGGAGCTGTTGCCGTTGGCTTGGAGGCAGGCCAAGGGCAGCAAAGCGGTCCTGTAGGGCAGGCGGCGCAGCGTTGCGATCCCCGGCGACGTTGATCCCAAACCCGATCACCGCAAACCGTCCGTGTGGGTCGGCCTCGCCTAGGATCCCGCAGACCTTTCCCCACCTGCCGTCTGCGCGGCGGAGCACCAGGTCGTTTGGCCACTTGATCAAAACCGCTTTGCCAAGCGCCTCCCTGATCGCAACTGCCGCCCGCAGCGTGACCAACGGCGGGACCTGGCGGAGGAGCAGGGAGGCAAGGACCGCCTCGCCGGGACGGGCCCACCAACTCCTCCCCTGGCGGCCCCGGCCGGCGGTTTGGAAGTCGGCGCTTACCACCATCCCCTCGGGGGCACCCTGCTGGGCAAGCCTCTTTGCAACGGCGTTGGTCGAGGTCGTGGTGGCAAGGTGGAGGTGGGGGAATCCAAAGGCCATCAGCCACCCGCTGCCTTCAGCAATACAACCGCTCCTCCCCGGGCGCCAAGGGCTGCTTGAGCCGACCCTTCCCGGACCGCTACAGCAACCAAGCCCCTGGAGTCGATGTGCAGGAGTCCGCCTCCCGGCTCGACATCGGCGTAGGTTCTGCCGACCCGCAGCGGGAGCGCCCGATCCCCGCAGCTGGCAACGACCGCGGTGCCCCCTTGGAAGCCGGCCTCGGCGAGGGCTCCGCCGGCGGCAGCGAGGGTGAGGTTGCCGTAACGGTCGACCAGGACCACCTCGCTGCGGAGCCACCCCACGCCGACCTCGCAAAGCGGCGGCGGCAGCTGGACGAGCGCCTTGGGGTCCAGCGGTGTGCCAACCGCTTCAAGCGGCGCTCCCGCGGCGAGCTCCCCGACAACCGGGGCGAACAGGTCCCGTCCGTGGAAGGTCGGCGCTGGGTTCGGGCTGGCAACCGGTGAGCCCCCGATCTCCACCGCCTCTGCGACCCCACCGAACCGCTCCGCCGCCGGAAGCAGGAGGCCGTTATCTGGACCTACAAGGCAGCGGCCCTCTTCCGCCGTCCGCAGGGCTACCGCCCGCCGCTCGGAGCCAACCCCTGGGTCGACAACCGCGAGGTGGACCCCAGGCGGGGTGTAAGGGAGGGCGGCGGCAAGCAAAACTGCACCGGCCCGGACGTCCTGGGGAGGTACACCGTGAGCGAGGTCGATGATCCTGGCTTGGGGAGCCCGGCGCAGGATCACCCCGTGGCAGACGCCGACGAACTCGTCGTCGAGGCCGAAGTCGGAGAGGAAGGTGACCACCACCGCGCTCTTCCTCCCTTTAGCTGCGGTCGGAAAGGAGGGCGGAAAGGAGGCCCTCCAGGTCGTGGCGGGAGGCCTCAAGGTCCGCCTCCAAGCCGTGACGACGCAGCTCGGCCGACGTCTGCGGTCCGATCGAGACCAGCTTGGCGGTCGTTTGCTCCCGCAGCCCTGCACCGTGGTCGGGCAGGGCCGCTAGGAAGCTGCGCACGGTCGAGGCTGCGGTGAAGGTGATGTAGTCGGCGCTAAGGGCCTGCTCGAGGAGCGGCGGAGGCAGCGGCTGGGGAAGGGTTTCGTAGAGGGGGACGACATCGACCGTAAGGCCCCTTGCCGCAAGGCCGGCTGGGAGGGTTTCCCGCGCCTCCCGGGCCCGGGCGACCAATGCCCGCTTGCCGGCTAGCCGCTCCGCGAGGCCGCTTTCGTCGAGCGCCTCCAGAAGGCCCTCGGCGACAAACCGCTTCGGTACCAGGTCGGCCTTGATCCCGCGGCTTTCCAAGGCAGCCGCTGTGCCTGGGCCGATCGCAGCTAACACCTTCCCGGCTAGGTCGCGCAGGTCCCCACCCGATGCCAACAGCCGCTCCAGGAACGGCGCAACCCCGTTCGCAGAGGTCAAGCAGATCAGGGCGTAGGGTGCGGGGTCGAGGGGCTGCGCCGGCAGTGGAACGATCCTGATTACCGGCGCCTCGACAACGGCTGCTCCAAGCCGCTGCAGGCGCTCCGTCAACTGCCCCGCCTGGGGCTGGGCCCTGGTCACCGTTACCGTCACCCCGCTCAGGGGACCGTCTTGGCGGCGGGCAGCCGGTAGCTCGAGGCCGGCGACCTGGCCGATCACCGTTAGCGCCGGTGGCCTTATCCCTGCCTCTTGGGCAGCGGTGGCTACCTCGGCGAGGGTGCTGCGCACCACCCGCACCCGGGGGTGACCGGCCCGTTCCACGACCGCAGCCGGCTCCCCAGGGGGGCGCCCTGCCTCGATCAGGGCAGCGGTGACCGCGCCAAGCCGGCCGACGCCCATGTAGAGGACAAGGGTGCCGGGGAAGGTTGCAAGGGCAGCGAAGTCAAGCCCTTGTCCTTCCTTCTCTGGGTCCTCGTGGGCGGCGAGGAGGGCCACGCCGCTGGCAAGGCCGCGGTGGGTGAGCGGGATCGCCACCTCCGCTGCAGCTGCAAGGGCAGCGGTGACCCCTGGAACGATCTCGAAGGGGATCCCGGCCTGGGCAAGCCGTTGGGCCTCCTCCCCGCCCCGGCCAAAGACCAAGGGGTCACCCCCTTTAAAGCGGACCACCTCCTTTCCGCTCCGGGCCAGCGCGATCATCCGCTCCTCGATCTCCCGTTGGGGCAGCGCCACCTCCCCCCGCAGCCCGTCCTTGCCGACGTAGATCAGCTCCGCCTCCGGCCTTGCAAGGGCAAGGGCCTGGGCTGGGATCAGGCGGTCGTAAAGGATCGCATCGGCCCGTTCCAACAGCTCCACCGCCCGCAGCGTTAGGTATTGGTAGGCGCCGGGACCGCCGCCGACCAGGTAAACCTTGCCCTCAGCCATCGGGCCTCTCACCCTTGATCAGCGCCTGCCCGCCGCTTGCAAGGAGCCGTTTCGCCAAGGCCTGCCCAACCGCTGCTGCTCCTTCGAGCGGCCCGTCCAGGCGGTCCCGCAGCCAGACCGAGCCGTCGGGCAGCCCAACCCAGGCGTAGAGCTCGAGCCGGTCCTGGGCGGGGAGGCGGGCGTGGATCCCAACGGCGCTTGCGCAGTCGGCGCCAAGGGCAGCCGCCACTGCCCGCTCCGCCGCCAACGCAGCTGCCGTTTGGGGGTCGTGGAGCGGGCGCAGCAGCTCCTCCACCTCCCGCTCTCCCTCCCTCACCTGGACGACGATCGCTCCCTGGCCGGGCGCGGGAACCACCTCCTCCACCGCGAACGGGGTGCCGAGGCCGTGGTAGCCAAGCCGCTCAAGTCCGGCTTGGGCGAGCACGATCCCGTCGAACCGCCCTTCCTCCAGCCGCTGCAGCCGGGTATCGACGTTGCCTGCAAGGGGTTCGACGATGAGGTCTGCCCTGAGCGCCCGCAGCTGGGCGGCGCGGCGGAGGCTGCCCGTCCCGATCCGCGCTTCGGCCGGGAGCTCTGCAACGCGCTGGGGGCGGCCGCGTGGGCAGATCAGGACATCGGCCGCCGGTCCCCGGCGCAGCACGCAACCGATCCGCAGGCCCTCCCGTTCGCCGCTGGGCAGGTCCTTGGCCGAGTGCACGGCAAGGTCGATCCTTCCCGCCAGGAGCGCCTGCTCCAGAGCCGCTACCCAGCGCCGCTTGTCGGCTAGCCGTTCGCCGTCAACTCCCTCTAAGCGGAGCTGGTCGGTGGTTACAACCTCAGCCCCTGCAGGCAGCCCCGCGAGGACCTGCTTGGTCTGGGCCAGCGCCAGCGGGCTGGACCGGGTACCGACCCGCATCAACGGGCGCGGCGGCGCAGCGTTCTCACCACACCCAGTTCCGCCTCCTCCGCCTCCCTGCCGTCCAGCCCGAACAGCTCCCTGACGACCGCGACGGTTGCGTGCCGCCGCGCGCCGGAGAGCTCCCGCAGCGCCGTCGTTGGCCGGTGGAGCAACCGGCTGGTGACGGTGCGGGCGATCAGCTCCACCCGCTCCAGGTCGGCGGGGGAGGCGGTCTCCCACCGCCCCTCGTTCTCCCGCAGCACAGCTTCCACCACCTCGTCAGCCGCCTCCCGCAGTGCCCTGATCGTAGGCAGGACCTCAGCTTCCCCGAGGAAGCGGGCGAACCGGCGCAGCTCCCGCTCGATGATCAGTTCCGCCTTTGGCACCTCCCGCTGGCGGCTGGCGAGGTTTTCTGCAACCGCCCCTTGGAGGTCGTCGATGTCGATAAGGGTTACCCCCTCAAGCGAGGCGCAGTCGGGGTCGATGTCGCGCGGGACCGCCAAGTCGATCAACAGGAGGGGGCGGTCGGCCCGCTCCTCCATCACCACCGCCAGCTCCTGCGCCCCGACGATCTGGTGGGGGGAAGAGGTGGAGGAGAGGACGATGTCCGCTGCCCCCAGCTGCTGGGGGAGCCGCTCCCAGTTGGCAACGGAGCCGCCGAACCGTTCGGCAAGGGAGCGGGCTCTAGCGGCGTGCCGGTTGGCGACAAAGACCGTGTCCGCACCCTGCCTAGCGAGCGCTTCGGCGGTCAGCTCCGCGGTCTCCCCAGCGCCGATGATCAGCGTCCGCTTTGAGCGCAGGCCGCCCAACAGGTTGGCGGCTAGCCCAACGGCGACGGAGGGAACGCTGACCTGGCTTTCGCCAAGGGCGGTCCGCGCCCGCACCTGTTTGCCGGTTGCCAGGGCGGCGGTAAACAGGCGGTTGCTCAAGGGGCCGGTGTGGCCGGCAGCGAGCGCGCGCTCGTAGGCGCGGCGGACCTGGCCCTGGATCTCCGCCTCCCCTAGGACCATCGACTCCAGCCCGCTGGCGACCCTGAACAGGTGGCGCGCGACCTCGCAGTTGCGGTGGGTGTAGACGGCGCCGGCTAGCTCGGTGGGAGGGATCCGCCCCCGTTCGGAAAGGAGCGCTAGGACCTGTCCCTCCGCCTGGAGGGGGTCCCGACAGACCAGGTAGAGCTCGCTGCGGTTGCAGGTGGAGAGGACAACCGCCTCCCGGGCGACGGCAGGGGCGCCGTCTTCACCGATCAGCCGCGCCTCCAGCCGCTGTGCTGCCCGCTCGCCAAAGGCAAGCCGCTCCCGCAGCTCTAACGGCGCGGTCTGGTGGGAGAGGCCGATCGCAAGGAGCTGGTCGCTCACCGGCCCGCATCCTCCCGCTTCAGCTCTTGGAGCTCCCGCTCCAGCTTCCGGACCCGCAGCCGCATGATGCCGACGTAAAGGGAGATCACCGCAAAGACGATCACGTAAGCGGCCGCGACGTACTTGCCGGCGGTGTGGAGGGGCAGCGCCGGGCTTGCCAAAAGCCCGTTCAGGAAACCATCACCTCCGCCTCTTCGGCCTCCTCCTGCTCGGCCTCAAGCCGCTGGGCGCGCAGCCGCTTGAGCTCAAACCGCAGCCCCTTCACCCCCACCTCGAACCGCCAGAGGGAGAGGTAAAGGAGCGCTATCGCCACCAACGCCACCACAAAGGTCAACCCCATCGGGGCGGGGAGGTTGTTGGTTGAGGAGAGGACCCGCGGGTGGACGTACTGCGGAGCGAGGCGGACCACCACCATCGAGAGCGGCACGAAAACCCCCGCGGTGATCGCGAAGACGGCGGCGTAGCGGGCCTGGCGGTCCCGGTCTTCGATCGCAAACCGCAGCGGCTGGTAGGTGCAGTAAAGAAGCATGATGATCAAAAAGGCGTCAAGGGTTGGTTCGTTCCAGATCCACCAGTGGCCCCACGAACCCTTCGCCCAGATCGATCCGGTGATCAGGACGCAGACGCCGAAGACCTGGCTGATGTGGATGGCGACGTATGAGCGGAGGTCGTAGCGGGGGTTGCCGGTCTTGAGGTAGAGGCCAGCGAGGACGCCGCCGAAGACAAAGCCGCAGAGCGTGACGATCGCCAACGGGACGTGGAGGTAGAAGATCTTCTGGAGGAACCCTTCCTGGGCTTCGAGTGGGGCGTAGAAGAAGGTCAGGCCGTAGGCGGCAGCGATCCCCACCGCACTTGCTAGGGGGAGTAGCGGGAGGGAGCGCTTTCCTTGCCTTCGGCGGTCCACGTCAGTCCTCGAGCAAAAAGTCGAACAGGGCAGAAGCGATCAGCCCGAAAATCAAATCATAGAGGCCGAGCACGGTCAGCCACTTTCCTCCCGTGCTGGCTAGCCAACGGCCAATCGTTGGAGCGTGGCCGGCAAGGAGCGGGGAGAGGGCCGAGGCAGCGCCGATCAACAGCGGCAACAGCAAGGGGAGGAACAGCAGTGGGGCAAGCAGCTCCCGGGCGCGGGAACGGACCGTCAAGGCAGAGACCAAACCGCCAAGCACGGCGATGCCGAGGTTGGTCAAAGCAAGCACGCCAACTACCCCTCCCAGTACCCCAACCGGGTTGCGGGCGAGCAAAAGCAGGGCGTAGGCGGGAATGCCAACCAGCTCCAGCAAGCAGAGGTAGATGAAGAGGGCAGCCGTCTTGGCGAGGAACAGAGCTGCCGGTGGAACCGGGGCAAGGAGCAGCGCCTCGAAACCGCCCTGCTCGAGCTCCCGCACGAACAGCCGGTTGACGGCAAGCAGGGCGCCGAACAGGAGGGCAACGCAAAGCACCCCCGCGGCAAGGTCCCCTTCAAGGGCTCCCCGGTTGAGCGCGAAGTGGAAGACCACAAACGCGCTGAGCACGAACAGCACCATCCCCGGCACCAGTTCGGTTGTCCGTCCCTCCAGCTTCAGCTCCACCGAGAGCAGCGCAGCGGCGGCGGAAAGGGTGCCCGGCCCCCGGGGCTCCTCGAGCCGGTCCTTGGCCTTGGCTTGGGGGAGGGTGGCGCTCACCGGTAGAGCTCCTCCAGCTCCCTTCTGCCGACCGCATCGGCTTGGAGCAGAAAGACCGGTGACCCGGACCGCAGACCGAGCACGAGGTCGGCTTCCCGCAGCGCACCCTCCGGGTCATGGCTGGTGAGGAGCCTGGTGCGGCCGCTTTCCTTGCCAACCAACGGCTCCAACCACTCCCGGGCCCGGGGGTCGAGGTTTGCTTGGGGCTCATCGAGGAGCAGCAGCGGTGGGCAGGCGACCACCGCCCTGCCAACTGCAACCCGCTGCACCATCCCTCGGGAGAGCTCTTTAACCGGCCGGTCGGCAAACCGGGTTGCACCGACCGCCTCTAAGACCTCCTCGACCCGTTCCCGGCCAAGGTCGTGCAGCCGACACTGGAGGGCGAGGTTCTCGCGGGGGGTGAGGTCGCGGTAGAGAAGCGGCTCGTGGCCGACAAAGCCAACCCGCCCCCGCAGTTGGGCCCGTTCCTTGGGAAGCTGGGCGCCAAGCACGGTTGCCCTGCCCTGGGAGGGGCCGAGCAGGCCGGCCACAACCTTCAGCAAGGTTGTCTTGCCGGCGCCGTTCGGTCCGAGGATCGCAAGCGTCTGGCCGGAATCAACCGTGAAGCTGACCCGCCGCAGAACCGCCCGCTCGCCGAAGAGGCGGCTTACCCCCGCGAGCTCAACCGCGGGCGGCAAGCTCTCCGGCGAACTGGGCCTGGACATCGGCGATCAGCGCCCGGACCCCCTCTTCATCCCCTTTCTCCAGCAACTCGATCGGGTCGGGTTCGCCGCGCACGATCCGTTCGAAGAACCGCTTGCGGTCCTGGTAGGTGGGGAGGGCCTGTTTTGCCCACGGCCGTGCCTCGGCAAGGAGCGCGGCAAGCTTGGCGTAGGGGGGGCCGAACTGCTCGCCGATTTCCGCAGCCATCCTCTTCGCCAGCGCTGGGGAGCTGCCGGCGGTCGAGATCGCCACCGCGATCGGTCCGTTGCGAACGATCGCGGGGAGGATGAAGTTGCAAAGGGCTGGCACATCGACGACGTTCACCAACATCGCCCGCCGCTCGGCGTCGGCGTAGATTCGGCGATTCAGGGCGGTGTCGTCCGTTGCCGCGATCACCAGGAACGCCCCCCCTAGATCGGCCTCGCCCCGGTAGCTTCGCCGCTCCCAGACGATCGATCCCTCCGCCGCGTACTCCTCCAGCGGTGGGACAGCCTCCGGCGCGATCAAGGTCACCGCGGCGTCGCAGGCGAGCAGACCCTCAACCTTCTGGAGCCCGACCTCGCCCCCGCCTACCACCACGCACCGCCGCCCCTTCAGCTTCAGGCAGGCGAGGTAAAGAGGGGTTTCCCGAAGCTCCCGGACGCAGCTTTCATCGCAGTAACCCTCGTTGCGGCCGCAGATGCAGGGGGTAGGGGCCCGGTCCATACCCAACAGGGTACCTGCCTACGCCGGCTTTGGCGGTCCCTTCGTCTGCCTGGCGAGGTAGGCGCGCAGCCGCTGCACCGCGCCAAGCCGCTCCCGCAGCAGCCCTTCCGTGGGACCGGGGTTATAAAACCGTGCATCGGCAAGCTCCGCCGGCAGGAGCGGCTGGGGGCTTACCCCCTCCGGCCGGCTGTGCGGGTAGTCGTAGGGCTCCTTGGCGGCCGTCTGGGGCCGTTGGCCGGACTGCAGTTGGGTGGGCGGCGGCAGTGCGCCGGCCGTGCGAACCGTCTCCCGGGCCTTGGCAAGGGCTTGGCCGGCGGCGTTCGACTTCGGCGCCAGCGAGAGGTAGATCGCCGCCTGGGCAAGGGCGTAGGTTGCCTCCGGCATCCCCACTAGCTCCACCGCCTGGGCGGCGGCGGTAGCGACGGAAAGGGCTTGGGGATCGGCGTTGCCGATGTCCTCGCTGGCGAGGATCACCATCCGCCGGGCGATGAACCGCGGGTCCTCTCCGCCCTCGAGCATTACAGCGAGGTAGTAGAGGGAGGCGTCTGGGTCGCTGCCCCGGGTCGCCTTGATCCACGCAGAGGCGTAGTCGTAGTGGGCGTCCCCGCTGCGGCTGTAGGGGACCGGCCGTTGGAGCGCCGCTTCGACGGCCTCGACGGTTACCCCTGTGCCCGCCCCAGCCGCCACCTCTAGGGCGCTAAGCGCGACCCGAGCGTCGCCGCCGGCAGCCCGGGCAAGGAGGTCGAGCGCCTCCGGTTTGACCCGGTTGGTGGACAGCTCCCCCTCTCTTTCCAGCAGGGCCACCGCCCGTTCGAGCAGGACCTTGATCTGAACGTGGTCAAGGGGCTGGAGGGGGTAAAGGCGCAACCGGGAGCGCAGCGGTGGGGTGAGGGCGTAGATCGGGTTCTCGGTGGTGGCCCCGATCAGGACCACCCTGCCCTCCTCAAGCGCCGGGAGGAGGGCGTCCTGCTGGGCCTTGTTGAAGCGGTGGATCTCGTCGAGGAACAGCACCGTCTGGCGGTCCCGCGTCCGAGCGCGGCGGAACAGCTCCCGGAGCTCGCTGACGCCAAAGGCAACGGCGCTGTGCTCCTCAAACGCCCAGGGGCCGGCCCTGCCCAGCAGCCTGGCGATCGTGGTTTTGCCGCATCCCGGCGGACCGAAAAGGATTAGGGAGTGGAGCGTTCCGGTGGCTGCGACCCGGGCTAGCGGCCGCCCCTTGCCAAGCAGGTGGTCCTGGCCGACCACTTCGGCGAGGCTCTGGGGACGGAGCCGCTCCGCTAAGGGCGGCTTAGCAGCCGTTACATCTGAGTGAGCGTTAGTGCGCATCACTCAGACGCACCCCTCGCGGGGTTCCTCCATCGCCACGAGGGCGACTTCGGTTCTCGCCTCACCGGTCACGGCGCCCACCAGGGG
>Ga0167615_1000078_pt1 | contig 36155 bp, 43 predicted proteins | sample BED_Mat_host_9_1_FD_111800 | JGI IMG/M metagenome (GOLD analysis project Ga0167615, IMG submission 111800) | Extremophilic microbial mat communities from Yellowstone National Park, USA - BED_Mat_host_9_15 (v2) (version 2) | ecosystem: Environmental > Aquatic > Thermal springs > Hot (42-90C) >... | reverse complement strand
TCCTGCGCGCCGCCCTCGACCGCTACGGGCCCCAGCGGATTGCGGTCTCTGTAGATGCCCGCGGCGGCAAGGCCCTTGCCCAAGGCTGGCTGGCGAGGACGGAGCAGGAGGCGACCGCGGTCCTTGGGGAGCTGGTGGAGGTGGGGGTAAGGACCTTGATCTTTACCGATGTCGATCGGGACGGCACCCTCTCCGGCCCCGCCCTAGCGGCCCTTGAAGAGGCGGTTGGCGCCGCCGAGGGGGCGGAGTTGATCGCCTCTGGAGGGGTTGGCTCCCTTGCCGACCTGCGGGCCCTTGCCTGTCTCCCCGCCCCTCCCGCCGGCGTGATCGTCGGCAAGGCCCTTTACGAGCGGCGGTTCACGGTTGCCGCTGCGCTTGAAGCCCTTGCAAAGCAGGGGGCAAGCGGTGCACTGTAAGCGGATCATTCCCTGCCTGGACGTAAAAGACGGTCGGGTTGTAAAGGGGGTGCAGTTCGTTGGCTTGCGGGATGCCGGCGACCCCGTGGCCCTTGCCAAGCACTACGAGGAGGAGGGCGCCGACGAGCTCGTCTTCCTCGACATCACCGCGACCCGGGAGGACCGCAAAACGATCGTCGAGCTGGCAAGCAGGAGCGCGGAGGAGCTGTTTATCCCGTTTGCCGTCGGGGGCGGGATCGGCTCCGTCGAGGATGCCCAAGCCGTCCTCGACGCCGGCGCCGAGAAGGTCTCGGTGAACTCCGCTGCGCTGCGGGAACCGGAGCTGATCGAAGCCCTTGCAAACCGGTTCGGCAGCCAGTGCGTGGTGCTGGCGATCGACGCCCGGCGGAAGGCAGGCGGCTGGGAGGCTTACGCCGCCGGCGGGAGCAAACCGACCGGCCGGGACGCCGTCGCTTGGGCCCAGGAGGGGGTGGAACGGGGGGCGGGGGAGATACTTTTGACGAGCATGGATCGGGACGGCACTACCGACGGCTACGACCTGGAGCTGACGGCGGCGGTAGCGGAGGCGGTCGGGGTGCCGGTGATCGCCTCCGGTGGGGCTGGAGAGCTCCACCACCTGCTGGAGGCCCTGAAGGCGGGGGCCGACGCCGTGCTCTGCGCTTCGATCTTCCACTACGGCAAGTACACGGTCCGGGAAGCGAAGGAGTACCTTGCCGCCGCTGGGATCCCGATCAGACCTGCTTGAGCGGGCCTTTGCCCTCCCCGGCGGGCAGACCGTGCAGGCGCTGGCCGGCCCCGGTCTTTACCTCGTTGGCGGGACCGTCCGCGACCTGCTCCTCGGCCGTCCACCAAAGGAGCTCGACCTTGTCGTGGAGCGGCCGCTCCGCGACCTCCTGACACGGTTAGAGGGAACAAAGGTGGTGTACGGTAGCTTTGAAACGGCCACGGTCCTGACGGCAGATGGGGCAGCGATCGATATCGCCCGCAGCCGCCGCGAGCGGTACCCCCACCCCGGCGCCCTGCCCGAGGTCGAGCCGGCGGGGTTAGAGGAGGACCTCTGGCGGCGGGACTTCACCGTCAACGCCCTTGCCCTTGCCACCGGCGGTCCCCAAGCCGGGACGCTCTACGGCCTACCCACCTCCCTCGCCGACCTGGAGGCACGGCGGCTAGAGGTGATCCACCCCCGTTCGTTCCGAGACGATCCCACCCGGTTGGTGCGCCTCGCCCGCTACCACGCCCGGCTTAGCTTCGCGCTTGGCGCCCAGACCGCAGCCTGGGCGGCAGCAGCGGTTGCAACCGGTGCCCTCAAGACGGTTAGCTGCCAGCGGATCGTCAACGACCTGCGCCGCAACCTTGGGGAGGAGGATCCCCTTGGCCAGCTTCAGGCGCTGGAGCGGCTCGGCCTGCTGCGGGGGCTCGGCCTTGCCCGCCCTTCGCAAGGGGCGGTGGCCGGCGCCCTCGCTCTTGCTGGCGGGGAGGGGGACCGGCTCCTGTTGCTTGGGGTCGCCCTCCTTGCCGGCTCGCCCCGGGCAGCCCGCGGTCTTGAGTTCCTTTACCGCTGCGGCTTAGAGCGGCCCCTGATCAGGGGGATCGCCGTCTCGCTGCGCGCCTACCCCGCCTTGGTCGAGCTGTTCTCGAACCGGGCTCCCTTTGCAGCGATCCATCGCGCCTCCCGGGGGGTGCCTGTGGAGGGGATCGCCTGGGCAGCGGCTTGCGCCGGACCCCTTGGCTTACGCCACGGCGCTGCCTACCTACGCCGGCGCGCCAAGGCGACCGTTGCGATCTCCGGCAAGGACCTCCTTGCCGCCGGGGCTTCCCCTGGGCCGGCGCTGGGCAGGGCGCTAGCGGCGGTCGAGGAGCAGATCGTGGAGGGCCGGCTCGGTTTGAGCCGGGGGGAGCAGCTGAAGGCGGCGTTGGCCCTTCTGGAGGTCGGTGGCGATGGTTGAGCTCTCCAAGGTGATCCCGCTCTCTGAGCGGGTCCGCGCCTACTTCACCGCCAAGGAGGAGGGAAACTTGCGGCGGGGACCGCAGGGCGCGGCCGGCCGCGCCCTCCTCCAGCGCCGCCTCGGCCTCACCTCCTTGGTTGGCATGGAGCAGGTGCACGGCACCGCCTTGGCCTGGGCCAAGCCCCAGACCGAGCCCCAGGCGGACGGCCTGCTTGTAGCGGAGCCAGGCGTCGGCGCCCTCGCGCGCGGGGCCGACTGCCTGCTGGCGGCGCTGGCTGGCAACGGAGCGGCTGCCGCCCTCCACCTTGGCTGGCGGTCGTTGGCTGGCGGCCTTTTAGAGCGGGCGATCGAGGCCTTGCAAAGGATGGGGGAGGGGGAGCTTGTCCTCGCCCTGGGGCCCGGCGCAGGGGGTTGTTGCTACGAGGTCGGGCCGGAGGTAGCGGCTGCCCTTGGCCTCCCCGCCCGGACCCAGCGGGTCGACCTTGCGGCGGTTGCCGCCGGCCGGGCCCGTCAGGCAGGGGTCGGGCGGGTTTTACTCCTTGGGGCTTGTACGATCTGCGACGAGCGGTTGTTCTCCTATCGCCGGGAAGGGGCGGAGGCCGGGCGGCAGGGGGTGGTGGTCTGGCTTACCAGCTAATCGAACGGCTCGACCCGCAGCGGGTCCAGGAAAACCTCGCCACGGTCAGGGACCGGGTCGCTGCCGCGGCGCAACGGGGCGGCTGGGACCCCCAGCAGGTGACGGTCCTGGCAGCGACGAAGTACGTCCCGGCCGACCAGCTGCCGGTCCTCCTGGAGGCCGGCTTGACGGTCTTTGGCGAGAACCGGGCCCAAGACCTGGTCGAGAAGGCGAAGCGGTTTGGCGACCGTGCCCGGTTCGACTTCATCGGCGCCCTCCAGAGCCGGCGGGTCGCGGAAATCGCCCCTTACGTCCACCTCGTCCACACCGTCGCCACCCGGTCGGCGCTGCGTGCCCTCGAGCGCCATCCCCCGGCAAGCGGCGCCGGGATCCTGATCCAGCTGAACCTCTCCGGCGAGCCCCAGAAAGCCGGTGCAGCGGAGGAGGAGCTACCGGCGCTGATCGCAGCGGCGCCGGTGCCGGTGGTTGGGCTGATGACGCTGCCGCCCCAGACGGCCGATCCCGAGCGCAGCAGGCCCTACTTCCGCCGGCTGCGGGAGCTAGCCGAACAGCACGGCCTCGCCGAGCTTTCGATGGGGACCAGCCAGGACTACGAGGTCGCGGTGGAGGAGGGGGCGACGATCGTGCGGATCGGCACCTCTTTGTACCTGTAGTATTGGATGTTGCAGGTAAACGAGCTTCGACGGCGAAAAGGCCCCAAGATGTCCCTTCGCGACAGACTCCATGACGCCCTCGTCTACTTCGGCTTCGCCGAGGAGTACCCGGACGAGGAGTACCCCGAGGAGGAGGCCGACGAGGAGGCGGTTGCCAGCCGCTACCGGGACCGGCCAACCGTCCGCCGGCTGCGCCGCCGCGACGAGATCGACGAGATCTTCGCCGAGGACGAAGGGACCCGGGTGCTTCCCTCCCGCCGTTCCCATTTGCGGCCGGTTGGCCAGCGGGGGACGAACGGGGGCGATGTCCGGGTGCACCTGGTCGTACCGAAGTCGTTCAACGACGCCCAGCAGGTCGCAGACCGGTTCAAGGAGGGAGTGCCGGTGATCCTCAACCTCCAGGGCACCGAAACCGACCTTGCAAAGCGGCTGATCGACTTCGCTAGCGGCCTCACCTACGCCCTTGACGGCGGCATGCAGAAGATCGCCGACAAGGTCTTCATGCTTACCCCTCGAAACGTCGAGATCTCCGCTGAGGAGCGGGCCCGGCTGATCGAGAAGGGGTTCTTCAACCAGGCGTAGGGGCTGTGCGGGTAGGCCTGATCGGCGCTGGCAACATGGCCACCGCCCTTGCCCGGGGCTGGGGGATGCCGGTTGTCTGCCACGACCCGATCCCGGAGCGGGCTCAGGCCCTTGCCCAGCTGTGCGGCGGGACCGCCCTTCCCTCAAACCGCGCCGTTGCCGAAGCGGCCGACCTCGTTGTCCTCGCCCACAAGCCGGCCCAGCTGGAGGCGGTGGCCGCTGAGATCGCCCCGGCTGCAAAGGCGGTCGCCTCGATCCTTGCCCTCACCCCACTGGACCGCCTAAAGCAGGCCTACCCGAACCGTCCCGTCTACCGGTTTATGCCCTCCCTTGGCGTCGCCGTCCGGGCGGGGGCGGTGCTCCAGGCAGCGGACAACACCCAGGACCCCCAGCTGGATCGGGAGGTCGCCTCCCTGTTTGGCCGGCTCGGCGAACTGGTCCTCCTCCCCGACGGCTTGCTTGACTGCGGCATGGCGGTGATGTCCTGCGCCCCAGCCTACCTTGCCTTGGTCGTCGAGGCCCAGGTGGACGCAGCCGTCCGTCGGGGCCTCCCTCCAAAGGAGGCTGGGGAGCTGGCGGTCGGTGCGTTGGAGGCGACCGCAGCCCTGCTTCGGGAGCGCGGTGGAGATACCCTTGGCCTCCGTCGGGCTGTCTCCTCCCCCGGAGGGGCGACCGCGCGCGGCCTCGACGCCCTGGAGCGAGGGGGGGTGCGGGCCGCCTTTAGCGCCGCCCTCGATGCGGCGCTCGGCGCTTGATAGCACCGTATGCTGGGGACGGTGCGCACCGAAGTAGCCGACTTCATCTCGACCATCATCTACGTCTACACGATCCTGATCTTCATCTACGTCGTCCTTGGCTGGCTGCTCTCCCTTGGCGTCCGTCTCCCCTACAACCGCGCCACCGACGCCCTCCTCACCTTCCTCCGCGACCTCTGCGAACCGTTGCTGCGGTCGATCCGTCGGGTGATCCCGCCCTTTGGGCCGCTCGACCTAAGCCCGTTGATCGCGATCATCCTCCTGGAGGTCGTCAACCAGCTCCTGGTCCAGGGGGTGCTGGCGTGACCCGCCGCTTTGCCGCAGCGGCTGCGGTGGCGGGGACGGTCGTCCTCTTCGACCAACTCACGAAGCACCTCGTTGCCGACCGGATCAAACCCGGGGAAACGGAGCGGCTGACCCCTTTCCTCTCCCTCGTCCACACCACAAACAAGGGGATCGCCTTTGGGATCGACCCCGGTGGCTCTGCCCTGCCGGCGGTTGCCGTGGCGTTGGCGTTGATCGCCCTTGCCCTCTACCTGATGCGGGCCACCAGCCGGCTGCTGTGGCTGCCGGGCGGGCTGATCGTCGGCGGTGCGATCGGCAACCTGATCGACCGTCTTTCCGCCGGCGCCGTTACCGACTTCATCCAGCTGCCGTTGGGGTGGCCGCCCTTCAACGTCGCTGACTCGGCGATCACCGTGGGGGTGGCGATGCTGGTCGTCTTGTCGCTGCGGGGCGCAAGCCACCCCGTGGCGGCGGCGAAGAAGGGCGCCGCCCCTACCGACGCCTAAGCGGCTCCCTTGCAAGCGGAGGTTAGAACCTGAAGGCTCCAGCGGAAGCGGGGGGCGTAGCGGTGGTCTACCAGGACCGCGACCTGCTGGTGGTCGACAAGCCGGCTGGCCTGCTCGTCCATCCCGCTCGAGGCGGGGAGGGGCCTACCCTGGTCGGCCTGTTGGCAGGTTTGGTGGGGGGCGGCGAAGCCGGTCGGGAAGGGATCGTCCACCGTCTCGACCGGGATACCTCCGGTCTGCTGGTCGTCGCCCGCAACGAAGAAAGCTACCTCCGGCTCCGGGAAGCGGTAGCCAAGAGGGAGGTCGAGCGGGAGTACATCGCCCTTGTCGCCGGCCACCTTCCCTACCGGGAAGGGACGGTGGAGGCCCCGATCGGCCGCAGCCCCCGAACGCCGACCCGCCGCGGCGTTGGGGGAAGGGGGCTAAAGGCAGCCAGGACGACGCTGAAGGCCCTTGCCTTTCTGCCCGACACCACCCTGATCGCGGCCCGCCTCCATACCGGCCGCACCCACCAGATCCGCGTCCACCTCGCCGCCCTTGGCCACCCGCTGGTCGGCGATCCCCTCTACGGCAACGTCGGGCTGCCGGGGTTGGAGCGGCAGTTTCTCCACGCTGCCCGCCTCTCCTTCCACCATCCCCGCAGCGGGGAGCTGCTCACCTTCACCTCCCAGCTGCCTTCAGACCTCCAGGCAGCGCTCGCCAAAGCCCAAGCCGCCCCCGTTACAATCCGCCGGCGGTAAACGCGAAATCCACGACCGCCTCCGGCAAGCGCGTCCCTGCCCGGCCCAACCGGGTCCGCGCTGTCCGGATCGCGGGAACGACAAAAGAAAGGGAACAGGATGAACAGCAAAACCGAAAACGGGGGCGGCGATGGTTGAGGTTGGCGTCGCGGAACTGCTCGAGGCCGGGGTCCACTTCGGCCACCAGACCCGGCGCTGGAACCCAAAGATGCGCCCCTTCATCTACGGCGAGCGCAACGGTATCTACCTGATCGACCTGCTTCAGACCGAGCAGCTGCTGAAGCGGGCCCAGCAGTTCGCCTACGACCTCGCCAGCAAAGGGGGAACGATCCTCTTCGTCGGTACCAAGAAGCAGGCTCGGGACGTGATCGAAGAGGTAGCTAAGGCCTGCCAGATGCCTTACGTCAACCACCGTTGGCTAGGTGGGCTGCTGACCAACTTCCGAACGATCTCCCAGCGGATCAGGCGGCTCCACGAGCTGGAACGGTTGGCTGCCGACAACCAGCTCGCGCTTTTGCCAACCCAGGAGCGGATGGCTGCTGAAGCCGATCTCGAGAAGCTGCGCGCCAACCTCGGCGGGGTGATGGAGTTGGACCGGCTGCCCAACGCTGTCTTTATCTGCGACGTCAACACCGAGGCGATCGCAACCAAGGAGGCGAAGCGGCTGCGGATCCCGATCATCGCCCTTGTCGACACCAACTGCGACCCGGACGGGATCGATTACGTGATCCCTGGTAACGACGACGCGATCCGCTCCTGCGCCTTGATCACCCGGGCGATCGGCGATGCGGTAATCGAGGGGCGTGCCCGCTACCTCCACGAACAGCAGACCCAGCAGCTCGTCGAGGAAAGCGCCGGTGAGGGTGGTGAGGCCGAGGGCGCGCGGAGCGAGAACGGGGAGCCGGTCGCCCAAGCACAGACAACCGAGAACGGAGGTGAGAACCAATGAGCGTGATCTCTGCAGCTGAGGTGAAGGCGCTCCGGGAACGGACCGGGGCAGGCATGATGGACTGCAAGCGGGCCCTTGAGGAGGCGGAAGGTGACGTCGAGCGGGCCCTTGAGATCCTCCGCGTGAAGGGCCAGGCCCAGGCTGCAAAGCGCAGCGAACGGGCGACCGCTGAGGGGGCGGTTGAGTGCTACCTCCATTTCAACCGCCGGGTTGGGGTTTTGGTTGAGGTGGGGTGCGAGACCGACTTCGTTGCCCGCAACGAGGAGCTACTGCGGTTCGCCAAGGATCTTGCCGCCCACATCGCCCATGCCAACCCGCGCTACGTTTCGGTTGAGGAAGTGCCGGAGGAGGTCCTTGAGGCGGAGCGCCGGGTCTTACGGGAGCAGGCTGCCGACCGGCCCGAGCAGGTCCGGGAGCGGATCGTCGAGGGCCGGCTACAGAAGTGGTTCGAGGAGAACGTCCTCCTCAACCAGCTCCACATCAACCAGGAGCGGTACGGCAAGCGAACGATCGAGGAACTGCGGGCAGACCTCGCGGCCAGGACCGGCGAGAACATCGTGATCCGCCGCTTCGCGCGGTTCGCAATCGGCGAGTAGCCGCGGTGGGCGGCCCGATCTACAGGCGGGTGCTCCTCAAGCTCTCCGGGGAGGCGTTGATGGGGGACCGGCCGTTCGGGACCGACCCAAACCGCCTCCAGGCGGTAGCTGAAGAGGTGGCAAAGGTTCGCGCCAAAGGGGTAGAGATCGCGATCGTCGTCGGCGCCGGCAACATCTTTCGGGGGGTGAGCGCTGCAGCGGCTGGGGTCGACCGGGCCACCGGCGACTACATGGGGATGCTGGCGACGCTCCTAAACGCCCTTCCCCTCCAGGACCGGCTCGAGCGGTTGGACTGCGAAACGCGGGTCCTTACCGCCCTTGGCGTCTCCGAGGTCGCCGAGCCCTACATCCGTCGGCGGGCGATCCGCCACCTCGAAAAGGGTCGGGTGGTGATCTTCGCCGCCGGCACCGGCAACCCGTTCTTCACCACCGATACAGCGGCGGCGCTGCGGGCGGCCGAGATCAGGGCGGAGGTGATCCTGATGGCCAAGAACGGCGTTGAAGGCGTCTACACCGCCGACCCCCGCGAGGATCCCGCTGCAACCTTCATCCCGGAACTGACCCACATGGAAGCGCTTGAGCGGCGGCTGCGGGTGATGGACTCCACAGCCCTTGCCCTCTGCATGGAGAACGGGATGCCGCTCTGCGTCTTCAACATGGACGATGCCAGCAACATCTCTCGGATAATCTCCGGCGAGCGGGTTGGGACGTTGGTTCGCTCTCCCGGCCAGGAGCAAGGGCTAGCAAAGCAAGGAAAGGAGGGTTGATGAGCGCGCCACAGACCGATGTGAAGGGGATGCTGGCCGACGCCAAGGGGCGGATGGAGAAGTCCGTCGAAGCCTGCGCCCACGAGCTCTCCACGATCCGGACCGGTAGGGCGAACCCCGCCCTCCTCGACCGGATCACGGTCGACTACTACGGAGCCCCGACGCCGCTGCGGCAGCTAGCAAACGTCTCCGCGCCGGAGGCGCGGTTGCTGACGATCCAACCCTACGACCGCTCCGCGATCCAAGCGATCGAGCGGGCGATCAACGAATCCGACCTTGGCCTTACCCCTTCCAACGACGGCAACCTGATCAGGCTGGTGCTGCCCGAGCTTACCCAGGAGCGCCGCCAGGAGCTGGTGAAGGTGGTAAAAGGGATCGCCGAGGAGGCAAAGGTAGCGGTCCGCAACGTCCGCCGTGACGTGCTCCACGCGCTGCGGGAGCGCAAGCAGGCCGGGGAGCTGTCGGAGGACGACGAGCGTCACGCCGAGGGGGAGCTCCAAAAGCTGACCGACCGCTACACCGGCGAGATCGACCAGCTCCTCAAGCGCAAGGAAGCGGAGATCCTCGAGCGTTGATGGCGGCTGGGGGGCAGCCGGCTCCCAGCGCGGGGGCGCCCCGCTATGTCGCCATCATCGCCGACGGCAACGGCCGCTGGGCGCGGCAGCAGGGGTTGCCGGTGACCGTCGGCCACGAGGTCGGGGCCGACCGCGTCCGGGAACGGCTCCGCGACGCAGCGGAGTTTGGGATCGAGGAGCTAACCGTGTTTTTGTTCTCGACGGAGAACTGGCAGCGGCCGCCGGAGGAGGTCAACCACCTCTTCGAGATGTTCCACGAGCGGCTCCACCGGGAACTGCCGGAGCTGATCGAAGAGGGCGTCCGGCTGCGGTTCATCGGCCGCCGCCGGGAACTGCCCAGCCATCTCGTCGAGGGAATGGAGGAGGCTGAAGGGCGAACCGCCGCCCTGCGGCGGATCACCCTCTACGTCGCCTTCAACTACGGCGGCCGGGCGGAGATCGTCGATGCAGCCCGCGCCTTCTCAGGCTCTAGCGAGGAGGAGTTTCGCCGTCACCTCTACGCCCCGGAGATGCACGACCCCGACCTGATTATCCGCACCTCCGGGGAGATGCGGATCTCCAACTTCCTGCTTTGGCAGGCCGCCTACGCCGAGCTTGTCTTTCGGCCGGAGCTGTGGCCGGAGTTCAGCCGGGAGGTGTTTATGGCGGCGCTGGAGGAGTATCGGGAAAGGCAACGGCGGTTTGGCCGCAGATGAGCGCCCGTCGCCACCAAGCCCGCCCCCGCCGCCGCTCCGAGCTGGCGGCCCGGGCGGTGGTGGCGATACCGGCGGTGCTGGTGGCGGTACTGTTGATCGGCGCTGGCGGCCTTCCCTTCTGCATCGGCCTGCTTGTGGTTGGCTGGCTTGGCCTCCATGAGCTGTACGGGATGTACCCGCGGTCGAACCCGCCCCGGCTGGCCGGCTTCCTCGGCCTTGCCGCGGTCCTGTTCGCTGCCTACTACGGCGGCCCGGTTGCAACCTTAGGGGCGCTGATCACCTTCCTCCCGGTCCTGTTTCTGCTTGCCATCGCCCAGCCCCACCCACGGGCCGGCGGAGTTGGCTTGACCGTCCTCGCCCTCTACTGGATAGGGCTGCCCCTTGCCCACGGCGTGATGCTGCGGTCGCTCCCCCATGGCGGGGGCGTGGTCTTCGACGTCGTCTTAGGCACCTTGCTCTGCGATACCGCCGCCTACATCGGCGGCCACCTCTTCGGCCGGCACAAGCTGGCCCCTCGGCTCTCCCCTGGGAAGACGGTGGAGGGGCTGTTGATCGGGGTGATCACGGCCGTTGGGGGGGTGTGGTTGGCAAGCCGGTTCCAGGAATGGTTGACCACCAGCCACGCCCTCCTCCTTGGCCTTGGGGTTGGGGCTGCTGGGCCGCTTGGCGACCTCTTCGAGTCGTTTATCAAGCGGGACGCTGGGGTGAAGGACTCCGGCAAGGTCTTTGGACCCCACGGCGGGGTCTTGGACCGGCTAGACGCGATGCTGTTTACAGCGGTGGTGGGCTACTACATCTGGAAGGCCTATGGCTAGGCGGCTGGTGATCCTTGGGGCAACCGGCTCGATCGGCCGCCAGGCCTTGGAAGTCCTGCAGGCAAGCGACGACCTCCAGCTGGTCGGGCTGGCTGCAGGCTCCTCCTGGCAGGAGCTGGTCGCGGCAGCGCAGCGGTTTCGGGTGAAGGCGGTGGCGATCGGCGATCCGCAAGCTGCCGCGGCGGCTAAGGAGGGGTGGGCCGGAAAGGTCTTCAGCGGCGAGCAGGGGGCTGTGGAGCTGATCGAGGAGACCGCTCCAAACCTTGTCCTAAACGCCGTCGTCGGTGCTGCCGGGCTGCGGGCGACCGTGGCTACGGTCGAGGAGGGGATCGACCTCGCCCTCGCCAACAAGGAGTCGCTGGTTGTGGGCGGCGAGCTCGTCTGTGCCCTCGCGCGGGAAACCGGGGCAGCGATCCTCCCCGTCGACTCCGAGCACGCCGCCCTCCACCAGCTCCTGGAGGGGGAGCAGGGCCGGGGGGAGCGGACGGTCGAGCGCCTGGTCCTGACCGCCTCGGGAGGGCCGTTTCGGGGACGCAGCGAGGGGGAGCTTGCAGGGGTGAGCGTTGCGCAGGCCCTTGCCCATCCGACCTGGTCGATGGGCGGCAAGATCACGATCGACTCGGCGACGTTGATGAACAAGGGGTTGGAGCTGATCGAGGCCCACCACCTCTTCGGCCTCCCATACGAGCGGATCGACGTGGTCGTCCATCCCCAATCGATCGTCCACGGGTTGGTCGTGCTGTGCGACGGCTCCGTGCTTGCCCACCTCGGCCATCCGGACATGCGGGTGCCGATCTCCTACGCCCTCCACTACCCGCGGCGGATGCCGCTTCAGACAAAGCCACTTGACCTCGCGGCGATCGGCAGCTTGAGCTTTGAGGCGCCCGATGAAAGGACCTTTCGTTGCTTGGCGCTAGCCCGCCGCGCGGCCCAGGCAGGGGGTACAGCCCCCTGCGTGCTGAACGCTGCAAACGAGGTCGCGGTCGGCGCCTTTCTCGCCGGGGAGCTGCCGTTTCTTGGGATCGCCGAGGTGATCGAGCGGACCCTTGATGCGCTGCCAACCGAAGCCCTCCACTCCTTTGACCAGCTCTACGCCTGCGATCGCCGGGCCCGGGAGGTGGCAGAAGGGTTGATCGCCGAGCTGGTCGGTTGAAGGGAAGCGGTTGACAAGGGTGGGGGAGGGGCGTATGCTGCGGAGGGTGGGTTTGATGCGGAGTCGAGGCAGGGGGCGGGGTGCGATGCGGGTCGGTGTCGCTGCTTTTATCGGTTGGCTGGTTATCGGTGGAGGGGGAAGCGCGGGAGCAAAGCCGGTCACCGGGAGGGTACGGCGGGAGGCAGCTGCCAGGGCGGCGGTGATCGGCGGGAGGGTCGCGGAACCGGGCACCTTCCCCTTCATGGCCGATGTCTTTATCCGCGGGGAAGGGGGAAACCTCTACGGCTGCACCGGCACCGTGGTCGCTCCGCGGCTTGTGCTTACCGCTGGCCACTGTCTGTTCGACCCCAGGACCGGCGTCCGGTTTGCCCCCTCCGCCTACACCGTCACCACCGATGCCATCAACTGGCTGGAAGGGGAAGGGCGGGAAAGGAGGGCGGTGCGGGCAACGGTGGTTTTCCCGGGCTATCGGCGGAGCGGCCCGCTGGCGGGGTTTGGCGACGCCGGCCTGCTGGTCCTCAGCCGGCCGGTAAGGGCCGAACCGATCCAGCTGGCGACACCCGGCGAACCGGAACTTTGGGCGCCGGGAACCCGCGGTCTAATCGCTGGCTGGGGGATGACCAGCCCCGATCAGGAAGGGTTCACCCGGTCGTTACGGTGGGCGGAAACGGTGATCCAAAGCCCGTGGTGGTGCGACCACTACGCAGGTGGCTTCCATCCCGTTGGCCAGCTGTGTTCGATCGACCCGCCACACTTTGAAACCGGCGGTTGCCGGGGCGACAGCGGTGGCCCCTTGGTCGTCTACCGAGGAGCCGAAGCGGAAGAAAACGAAGAAGAAGGGGAAGAAGGGGAACAGGAACCGGTAGAGGTTGGGATCATCGTCTCCGGGCAGGAAAACTGCGCTACCACCAGCCCCACGGTCTACACCAAGGCCGCGCTGATCGCGCCCTGGGTCCGCTCCTGGATTAGGCGGGTGGGCTAGGGACGGTGCGGTTTTCCCGGCCGGCGTAGCGGTGGTGGGGCGGCCGGTTGTCAAACTAAGGCTGTGAGCTGGGTCCTAACGGTCCTGGGGATCGTTTTTCTCGTCCTCATCCACGAGGGGGGCCACTTCGTCGCCGCAAAGGCCGTCGGCATGCGGGTGGAACGGTTCTCGCTGTTCTTCCCGCCAACCCTCTTTTCGGTCAAGCGTGGGGAGACGGAGTACGCCGTTGGCCTGCTTCCCTTAGGCGGCTACGTAAAGATCGCCGGGATGGGGGCCGCTGAAGCGGAAAACCGCGCTACCGAAGGGGAGGGGGCACGCAACTACTTCAGCCAGCCGGTTTGGAAGCGGGTGGCGGTGATCGCCGCCGGCCCGGCGGTGAACTTGGTCGCCGCCTTCCTGATCCTCTGGGGGGTCTACGCCCTTACCCCCCAGCACCTTGTCCCCAACGAGGTGCGGGTCGCTGGGGTAGAGCGGGGCACACCGGCAGCCCGGGCCCTTGCGCCCGGCGACCTCTTGGTTGCGGTGGATGGAAGGCCGGTGCGGGTTAGCGAAAGCGGGGATAACTTCACCGCCGCGATCGCCCTCGACCGCTGCAGCGGCCCGCTGGTCCCCGGCTGCGTCGCCGCCAAGCCGGTGACGCTGACGGTCCGCCGCCAGGGGAGGATCCAGACCTTCTCGCTGCGGCCGATCTACAACCCCCAGGCGCAGCGGATGGTGGTTGGGTTCCTGTTCCAGTACGTCCTAGCCCGGGAGGGGCCGATCGCAGCTGCCGGCAGCGCGGCGCGGGAGATGGGCTACGTCACCGAACGGACCTTTACGACCTTGGCCCGTGCCTTTACCTCGGCAAAGGCCCGCAGCCAGCTCCACGGGATCGTTGGGGTCAGCGACGCGGTAAGCGAAGCGTTTCGGCTCTCGACCGCTTCCGCTCTGTTCATCCTGGCCCTCCTCTCCCTTTCGTTGGCCCTCTTCAACCTCTTCCCGTTCCTCCCCCTTGACGGGGGCCACATCTTCTGGGCCGTCGTCGAGGGGGTCCGCCGCAAGGCGGTGCCGTTTTGGGTGATGGAACGGGCCTCGATCGTCGGCGTCGCCCTTGTCGTCGGCCTTGCCGTGCTTGGCCTTTCAAACGACCTCCACGCCCTTGCCAACGGCTCCCTGACGGTGCACCGCTGAGGGGAACGGAGGCCATAGAATCGAGGCGATGGCATCGAAGCTACAGATCGAAGTCGGCGGTGTGAAGATCGGCGGGGGCGCTCCGGTTGCGGTCCAAACGATGACCAAGACCGAGACCGCCAACGTCGAGGCAACGCTCAAGCAGATCGAAGCGGTCCACCAGGCCGGCGCCGACCTGGTCCGGGTGGCCGTCCCGCGCGAGCAGGACGCGATCGCCTTGGAGGAGATCGTCCGCCGCTCTCCGATCCCGGTGATCGCCGACATCCACTTCAACTACACCCTTGCCTTGAAGGCCCTGGCCGCCGGAGCCCACTGCGTACGGATCAACCCCGGGAACATCGGTGGCCCCGACAAGGTCGCTGCGGTAGTGGAGGAGGCGAAGCGGCGGGGCGTGCCGCTGCGGGTCGGCGTCAACTCCGGATCGCTGCCAAAGCACCTCCAAGAGTTGGAGTTCACCAACCCGGTCGAGGCGCTGGTCCGAGCGGCGGTGGAGACCGTGGAACTGATGGAGCGGCTGGAGTTCCGCAACTTCAAGGTCTCGATGAAGTCGACCTCGGTTCCAGACACGATCGCCGCCAACCGGGAGCTTGCCCGAAGGATCCCCTACCCGCTCCACATCGGCATCACCGAGGCGGGGACGAAGTGGTCGGGGACGATTAAGTCGGCGGTCGGTCTTGGCACCCTCCTTGCTGACGGGATCGGGGACACGATCCGAATCTCCCTCTCCACCTTCCACGCCGAGGAGGAGGTGAAGGTGGCGTGGGAGATCCTGAAGGCCCTCAAGCTGCGGGAGCGGGGGCCGGTCCTGATCGCCTGTCCCACCTGCGGCCGGCTCCAGTTCGACATGGATACCGTCGTCGCCGAGATCGAGCGGCGGCTGGAGGCCTACGACGACCCGATCACGGTCTCCGTCCTTGGTTGCGCTGTGAACGGGATCGGGGAGGCCCGTCACGCCGACTTCGGGATCACCGGGGCTAAGGACATGGGGATGATCTACGCCAAGGGCAAGCCGTTGCGGAAGGTGCCCACGGAGCGGCTTGTCGACGAGCTCTTCAAGGAGATCGACCGCTACTACGCCGCCGGGAAACGGGTCGAGGTGGACGCCGCTGAGGCGGCGGCAGCGGAGGCCTGGCTTGCCGAAAACGAGGACTCCGACGCCCTGACGCCGGAGCGGATGGCAGCGCTTGAGGCAAAGGCAGCGGAAGCGGAAGCGGAAGCCGAAGCAGTCCTCGAAGGGGCGTTCCAGGGACCGGCGCGGGAGCGGCCGGAGCCGCCCCCGCGCAAGGTCGAAGGGCGCCGCTTTACACGGCGCTAAACCGCTGGGCTACGAACTCCCAGTTGACGGTGTTCCACCAGTTGTCGACGTATTCGGGACGCCGGTTCTGGTACTTCAGGTAGTAGGCGTGCTCCCAGACATCGACCCCAAGCAAGGGGGTCATCCCCTGGGAGATCGGGTTGTCCTGGTTAGGGGTGGTGACGATCTTCAACCCGGAGCCGTCGTGGACAAGCCACGCCCACCCGGAGCCGAAGTGGCCAACCGCCGCTGCCTTGAACTGCTCCTTGAACTGCGCAAAGGAGCCGAAAGTAGCGTTGATCGCCTCGGCAAGGGCACCTGATGGCTCACCACCGCCCCCTGGCTTCATCATCTGCCAGAAGAGGGTGTGGTTGTAGTGGCCGCCGGCGTTGTTGCGGACCTTCATGCGTACCTCCTCCGGGATCTTGTCGAGGTTGGTTAGCACCTCCTCCACTGAGGCGTTGGCGTAGGAGGTGTTGGCGAGGCCGGCGTTGGCGTTGTCGACGTAGGCCTGGTGGTGCTTGTCGTGGTGGAGTTCCATCGTCTGCTTGTCGATGTAGGGCTCCAGGGCGTCGTATGGGTAGGGCAGAGGTGGAACTTCAAAGGGCATCGTTGCTCCTTCCTCTCGTCTTTTGCACGTACGGTACGGGTTCTATCAAAGCCGCTCCAACCCCTAAAAAAGCAGCGCTTGCCAAGCGTTGGCCAGGCGAAAGCGGTCGGTGCGTGCGGGCGGCGTTGGCGGTGGCTGTGGGGAGGCGGATCGAGCGTTTGCAGGTAGGCAACGCCTGGCCCGGAACGGGGGCTTCCTTACCACCTGCTCCGCCACGGCCCTTCGCCGTTGGAGCGGCGGCCCAAAGCGGCGGTTTTGCCGCTGCCGGCAGGCGGGGGTGGCTGGACCGTTGGCGCCGCTGCTGCCAACCCTCCGCTTGGAGGGGTTGCGGCGCCACGCCGGCGTTGCGATAATCGTAGCGGCGGCTCTCCAGTCGCCACGATTCGGGTCATCTAAGGGAGGTCTAAGAGAGATGCGGAGGTTTTTGGGATCGGCGTTTGCCGCTGCGCTTTTGGTCGGCGGAGCTCTGTTGGCAGGGCCTGCCTTAGCTACCGCCCAAGCGGAAACGGTCTGGCTGTGCAAGCCGGGGCTTGCCCACAACCCCTGCCTGGCAAGCGAGGAAACGACCGTTGTGCTGGGCAACGGCAGCTCCTTCGTGATCCATCCCCGGCCGGCAGCCCACCCGCCAATCGACTGCTTCTACGTCTACCCGACGGTTTCCAGCGATCCGACCTTGAATGCCCCGGATGAAGTCCAGCCGGAAGAGGAAGCGGTAGCTGAATCCCAGGCGTCCCGGTTCTCCCAGGACTGCGCCGTCTACGCCCCGATCTACCCCCAGCTGACGTTGTTGGCGATCAACTCGCCAACGGGGATCCCGTTTGAAGCCGTCGCCAAGGCCTACAGCGGCGTCCGGGCCGCCTTCCTCGAATACCTCGCCCGCTACAACGACGGCCGGCCGTTCGTGCTGATCGGCCACTCCCAGGGCGCGGCGATGCTGATCCAGTTGGTCAAGGAACTGATCGAACCGAACCCGGCGGTGCGGGCGAAGCTGGTCTCGGCGATCATCCTCGGCGGCAACGTGATCGTTCCCGAAGGCAAGCCGGTTGGGGGCACCTTCAAGCAGGTGCCTGCCTGCCAGGCCGCTTGGGAGACCGGCTGCGTGATCGCCTACTCGAGCTTCCTGCGGGAACCGCCAAACCCCTCCTTGTTTGGCCGGCCAACCAGTCCCCTCCTGGGCGTGGGCGCAGCAAGCGAAGTGGAACACCCGGAAGTACTGTGCGTCAACCCCACGCTCCTGGTCCAAAACGGCGGTGAAGGACCGCTCTTCCCCTTCTACCCGACCCGGCCCTTCCCAGGACTTCTGGGCGCCTACCTGAAGCCGCCCTCCGCCCCGACTCCGTGGGTGGCAACCCCTGGGGAGTACGCTGCCCAGTGCCTCCACCGCAACGGAGCGACCTGGTTGCAGCTGAACTTCGTCGGGCCGCCAAACGACCCGCGGGAACGGCTTACCGAACCCCTTGGACCGGAGTGGGGCACCCACCTCGTCGACGTCAACGTTGCCCTTGGCAACCTCGTTGGCCTGGTGCGGGTGCAGACCTTCTTCTACTTCCTCCTTCACCACCGGGGGTTTTAGGCAACAAGAACTGAAGTTGGCGGGCGGTGTAGGTTGAAAGGCGATGACCCGCCTTTCAACCTACCTCCTGCCGACGGAGCGCAAGCCCCCTGCGGACGCCCAAGCGGTCTCCCACCAGCTCCTGGTTCGGGCAGGGCTGGTCCGTCAGGTGGGGGCCGGCCTCTGGAGCTGGCTGCCGGCCGGGTGGCGGATCCACCAGCGGGTGGTGGAGGTGATCAGGGAGGAGATGAACCGGATCGGTGGCCAGGAGGTGCTGCTGCCGCTGCTCCAGCCGGCAGAGCCCTGGCAGCGCACCGGCCGCTACGGGATCCCTGAGCTGTTCAAGCTCAAGGACCGCAAGGAGGCGGAGCTGGTCTTGGCGATGACCCACGAGGAGCTGATGACCGTCCACGTCGCCTCCCTGGTCCGCTCCTACCGCCAGCTGCCGCTGATCCTCTACCACTTCCAGCTCAAGGCCCGGGACGAGCCTAGGCCCCGGGGGGGAGTGCTCCGCACCCGGGAGTTCATCATGAAGGACTCCTACTCCTTCGATCGGGACCGGGAGGGGATGGAGGAAAGCTACGCCCGTCATATCGATGCCTACGACCGGATCATGGACCGGGTCGGCCTGCGGTGGTACAGGGTGGAGTCAGACGTCGGGATGATGGGGGGCCTTGGCGCCCACGAGTACATGGCGCCCTGCCCTGCAGGGGAGAACGAGATCGTCCTTGCGCCGGGGTATGCCGCCAACGTCGAGGTGGCAACCGCCGACCCCAAGCCGGTCGACCTGCCCGAGCCTCCGCCGGCGCCGCGGCTTGTGCCCACCCCTGGGCTGGTGAAGGTGGAGGAGGTAGCCGAGGCCCTCTCCCGCCCACCAGGGGCGCTTCTAAAGGCCTTTCCGGTCGAGGTGGGGGCGGACCGGCGGCTGGTCCTTGCCTTGGTGCGGGGAGACCACCGGGTAAACGAGCTGAAGCTAGCCGCCGCTCTCGGCGCCGAGGTGCGGCCCGCTGCGCCGGAGCGGGTTGCGGCAGAGCTCGGGCCGCCTGGCTTTCTTGGCCCGGTCGGCATCGACGGCAAGGTAGAGGTCCTGCTCGACCGCGCCGTTGGGCCCGGCGGCTACGTAACCGGCGCCAACCAACCGGACGCCCACCTCGAAGGGGTTGTGCCGGGCCGGGACTTCGCCTTTCGAACCGCCGACATCCGGCGGGTGGAGGAGGGGGACACGGTAGGGGGGCATCCGGTCCGGATCGAGCCGGCGATCGAGATCGCCAACATCTTCAAGCTCGGCACCCGCTACTCGGAGCCGCTGGGCGCCCGCTACCTCGACGAGCGGTCCCAGGAACGGGAGGTGTGGATGGGCTCCTACGGGATCGGCCCGGCCCGCATCGTCGCTGCCGCCGTCGAGCAGTACGCCGACGAGCGGGGGATCTCCTGGCCGCGGGAGATCGCCCCCTTCCAGCTTCACCTGATCGCCCTCGGCAAGGCGGGAAGCGAGGAGCGAAGGCTTGCCGACCGCCTTTACGACAACCTCCAAGCGGCCGGCTTCACCGTCCTTTACGACGACCGGGAGGTAGGGGCGGGGGAGAAGTTCACCGACGCCGAGCTGTTGGGGCTACCGCTGCGCCTTGTCGTGGGCAGGAAGGCACGGGAGGAGGGGGTGGTGGAGGTGGTTGGGCGGCGGGGGTTACGCCACCTCGAGCCGCTGCCGGTGGAGGCTGCCGGCGAGGAGCTGCGCTCCTTCCTCGACCGAGCATGGCAAGAGGTTCCCTGAAGAGGCTGGTAGGCCTGGAGCGCAAGGGGGAGCCCTCCGGCACCGCCTCTAGCCAAGCGCCGCTTCGTCCCTTGACTATCCCCAACCTGCTTACAGCCCTTCGGCTGGCGCTCTTGGTGCCGACCGCTTACCTGGCGCTAACGGAAAACCCCGCCCACCATCCCTTGCCGGTCGTCCTCTTCTCGGCGATGGCGGTCAGCGACGTCGCCGACGGTGCCCTTGCCCGCCTGACCGGCCAATACAGCCGCCTTGGCGCCCTCCTCGACCCGGTCTCCGACCGGCTGGTGGTGGTGGTAGCGGTTGCTGTGCTGTGGCGGTGGGACCTGCTGCCAAGGGCGGGGTTGGCGGTGCTGGCGGCGCGGGAAGCGGCGATCCTGCTCCTTGGCCGCTACGCCTTGGCGCAGGGGATCGCGGTGGGGGTAAGCGGGTTGGGCCGGGCGGCGCTAGCTGCCGTCGGCTTCTCCTTGCTGTTGGGCCTGCTTGGCGCAACCACCGCCGGCACCGCCCTCCTTGCCTTTGGCCTCCTCCTCTCCTACGCCTCCCTTCTCGACTACATCCGCCGGGCCCGCGCCCTACTTGCTGGAGGGCAGGGGGCAGCCGCCTCACCAAATGATCGACTTTAGGGTCTTGTATTACGTGCCACAATGAGTGGGTCCCTTCCAGGCGGTCTGATCCAATGGGCGAAGCGGGATCACACAGACGGGAGCAGGGAGTGCTGGAGGTAGAGGAGGGTGGGGACCTACTGACGAGGGCTGTAGCGGGGATCGGCCGCTCCCCGCTGCCCCAGACCGGCCCGCTAAGCGACAGCGAGCCGCCGCTGCACCTGTTGATCGTCGAGGACAACCCTAGCTACTGCGCCCTGTTGCTGGAGATGGTCCACGGGGTGCTTGGGGAGGCGGTTCAAGCCGACTGCGCCACCGACCTAGCGACCGCGCGGGAGCGGCTTGTCGGGGAACGGCTCGACTGCGTCCTGCTCGACCTCGCCCTCCCCGATGCCTCCGGCCTCCACGCGCTAAAGGTCGTTACCTCCTTGGCGCCAACGGTGCCGGTGGTGGTGCTCACCGGCCACGACGACGAGACCCTAGCCTTGCGGGCGTTGCGGGAAGGAGCCCAGGACTTCCTGCCGAAGCGCCGCGCCGATGCCGAGCTGGTGGTGCGGGCGATCCGCTACGCGATCGAGCGCAAGCGGGCGGAGCTGCGGCTTGCCCACCAAGCCCTCCACGACCCGCTTACCGGGCTTGCGAACAGGCTGCTGCTGATCGACCGGCTGGAGACAGCCCTTGCCCGCAGCCGGCGGAGCGGGAAGCTGCTGGCGGTGATGTTCATCGACATCGACCGCTTTAAGACCGTCAACGACTCCCTCGGCCACGACGCCGGCGACGAGCTGCTAAAGGCCCTTGCCAACCGTCTCCAGAGGCTGTTACGGCCGACCGATTCGGTGGCCCGGTTTGGCGGGGACGAGTTCGTCGTGCTCTGCGAAGAACTCCACGGCGGGGAGGAGGCGGTCCTGGTTGCGGAGCGGCTGCGCGCCCGCCTCAGCGAACCGATCGCCTTGCGCGGACGGGAGCTTGCCCTTGGCAGCTCGATCGGGATCGCCTTTGCCGGCGAGACCGCAGGGGCGGAGGAGCTGATCCAACGCGCCGATGCTGCGATGTACCGGGCGAAGCGGGACGGGAGCGGGATCGCCCTCTTTGAGCACTCCCTCCACGAAGCCGCCCTTGAGGCGCTGGAGCTAGAACACCAGCTCCGGGTTGCGCTCAGCAGGGGGGAGCTCCTCCTCCACTACCAGCCGCTGCTCTGCCTGCGGCGGGAGCCGGCTCTTTGGGGGGTGGAGGCGCTGTTGCGTTGGGACCACCCCACCCTGGGCCTTGTCGCTCCGGGGAAGTTCGTGCCAACGGCAGAGGAGAGCGGCTTGATCGTGCCGATCGGCAGGTGGGTCCTAGAAGAGGGGGTCCGCCAGCTTGCCCACTGGCGGGAGGAAGGGGTGGTTCCACCCCAGGCCCGGCTTTCGGTAAACGTCTCCCGGGTCCAGCTTGGCTCCAGCTCCTTTGCAGCGGCCGTCGCGGAGTGCTTGGCGGCAAACGGCCTGCCGCCATCCCGGCTTTGGCTGGAGCTGACCGAGACCGCCGTTGCCCGGGACGAAAGGGCGGCAGCGGCGGTGCTTGGGGAGCTGCGGTCGCTGGGAGTAGGGGTTGCCCTTGACGACTTCGGCACCGGTTACTCCAGCCTCACCTCTTTGCGCAACCTCCCCGTCCGGGCCGTGAAGCTCGACCGGGCCTTCTTTGCCGAAGCGGCCGAGGATCGGCGGGCGGAACGGGTTTTGCGGGCGGTCGCGGAGGTGGTCGAGGCGGCGGAGCTAGAGCCGGTCGCAGAGGGGATCGAGACCACCGCCCAGCTGGAGCTCGCCAAAAGCGCCGGCTGCACCGTCGCCCAGGGGTTCCTGATCGCCCGGCCGGCCGCTCCCCACGCGATCCGGCCGGTCCTGCGCAAGCTCGCTAGAGGGGTGGTGGGATGAGCCCAACCGAGGTTGGAGCCGACAAGCTGGCGGTGCTGGCAGCCCTGGTCGAGGCGAGCTCCGATGCGATCGTCTGCGCCGATCTCGAAGGGCGGATCCTCAGCTGGAACAAAGGGGCGGAAGAGATCTTCGGTTACACCGCCGAGGAGGCGATTGGCCAGCCGGGGGAGTTCGTCTTTGTCCCCGGCAACGAGCAGGAGATCGCTGACGACGAGGCGCGACGCAAGCTGCTGGCAGGGGAACGGCTTACCCCCTACATCGCCAAGCGGCGGCGTAAGGATGGGAAGGTGATCGACCTCGAAATCACGGTCAGCCCGATCGTCGATCAGGGGCGGGTCGTCGGGGTGGTAGGGATTGGCCGGGACGTAACCGAGCGGCTCCGCCAGGAAGCGGAGCTGCGCCGCTCCAACGAAGAGCTGGAGCAGTTCGCCTACGCCGCCTCCCACGACCTTGCTGAGCCGTTGCGGGTAATCGCAGGGTTTGTCGAACTGCTCGCCCAGCGGTACGGCCCGCAGCTCGACGAGGAAGCCCACCGGTTCATCAGGTTCACGATCGACGGGGTGGAACGGATGCAGGCGGTGATCGACGACCTCCTCGCCTACTCCCGTGCTGGGCAGGCGGAGCTGGTGCTCCAGCCGGTTGCAACAGGGACCCTGGTCGCCCAGGTTCTCCAAGCCCTTGGCCAGGGCCCCGGGGAGGCCTCTGTGGTCGAGGTCGGGGAGCTGCCGATCGTACACGCCGAGCCGACGCTGTTGCGGGAGGTCTTCCACAACCTGATCGGCAACGCCTTGAAGTTCGCCGCCCAAAGCAGGCCGCAGGTGGCGGTAACGGCGCGGCGCGCTCCGGTGGGGTGGGTTTTCTCGGTGGCGGACAACGGCCCGGGGGTGCCCCCCGAGCACAGGGAGCGGATCTTCGCCGTCTTCTCCCGCCTCCACGGCCGGGAGGTTCCGGGCACCGGCATCGGCCTGGCCTTAGCGAAGCGGATCGTCGAGCGGCATGGGGGGAAGATCTGGTGCGAGGAAAGCGAGTGGGGGGGAGCCCAGTTCTCCTTCACCCTTCCCGACCCGGTGGAGGGCAGCGATGGACGGTGAGCGGCCCCGCTGGGCAGGCGAGCCGGCCGGCCTGCGGTCGGTCCAGATCCTGCTGGTCGAGGACTCCCCAGCCGACGTCGAGCTCACCCGGCAGGCCCTTGCCGCCGGCAAGGTCGCCAACGAGGTCCATGTTGCAGCCGACGGAGAGCAAGCGCTTGCCTACCTCCGCGGAGAGGGGAAGTACGCCGGCGCGCCCCGCCCGGACCTGATCCTCCTCGATCTCAACCTGCCCCGCAAGGACGGCCGGGAGCTCCTCGCGGAGGTGAAGGCCGACCCGCAGCTCAAATCGATCCCGGTGGTGGTCCTTACAACCTCCGCTGCCGACCGCGACATCCGCTACGCCTACGAACAACAGGCAAGCTCCTACATTCGCAAGCCGGTCCGCCTCGAGGAGTTCATGCGGGTGGTGCTGACGATCGACAACTACTGGCTTGGGATCGTCTCCCTCCCCGGCCGGCCCCACGGAGCACGGGCCGGTGCAACCGTCCCTTCAGGCTGAGCTTGAAGGTAGGCAGTGGCCGGATTACAATGGGAACGCTGACCCGCCCACGGCAAGGGGGGAAAGAGGATGAGCAACGACGACCTGCTTTCGCTAGATAACTTTCCCGACCTCGGCTCCCTTTCCGACCAGGAGCTGAAGGAGCTGATCGACGAGCTGACCAAGCAGGAGATGGAGATCTCCTACCGCCGCCGGATCCTTCACGGGAAGATCGACATCCTCCGCGCCGAGCTAGTGAACCGGCTTCGGAAGCGGCACGACGGCGGCCAAGAGGTGATCTCCGGGCAGGACGTCAAGCGGCTTACCGAAATCCTCGCTGGGCGGGCGGCGGAGGAGCGTCCAGGGGGCGCTTAGCGCCCATCACAGTCCGCGGTGTCCGTTCGCTGTACGAGCTGCGGCCAGCTCAACCCAAACGGTGCCAACTACTGCCAACGATGTGGCTCCCTGTTGGAGGGCGGCACGGAGGATGTAACCGCGGTCTATCGGATCGACGAGGCTAGCGGCGAAGCGGTCGAGCTGCCCCTTTCCGCCGTCGGCGGGCCGGCGCTGGTGATCAGGGCAGGGGGAGGACGGGAGGGCGAGAGCTTTCTCCTGGAAGGGGAGGAGGTACGGATCGGCAGGCGGCCGGAGTGCCAGGTCTTCCTCGACGACATCACGGTCTCTCGGGAACACGCGGTGGTGCGGCGGGAGGGGGAGCGGTGGCTGATCGAAGACCTTGGCTCCCTGAACGGCACCTACGTCAACCGCGAGCGGATCGAGCGGGCCCAGCTCGAAGACACCGACGAACTGCAGATCGGTAAGTACAAGCTGATCTTCAGGGCGGGGTAGATGGAGCAGGGGTCCACCCAACAGCAGCTCCTTCCCGACACCGGAGCCGACCGGGACCAGAAGGGGTTGACGATCGGCGCCGTCCGCAAGCTGCTCTCGGGGGAGTTTCCAGACCTCTCGATCTCCAAGATCCGCTACCTCGAGGAGCAGCAGCTGCTCACCCCCCGCCGCACTCCCGGCGGATACCGCCTCTACTACCCTGGCGACGTCGAACGGCTGCGGACGATCCTGCGGATGCAGCGGGACGAGTTCCTGCCGCTGCGGGTGATCAGGAGGGAATTAGCGGCTGGCCGCCTCGAGCCGAAAGAGGTCAAGGCCAGCAGCGGTCCGCCGCCAACGGCAGCGGCCCTTTCCTTGCAGGGCGGGGGGACAACCCGCACCCCGGTTGACCAGGTGGCGGCTGAGCTCGGCGTCGAGCCGAAGCTGATCGAGGAACTGGCGGGGTATGGCTTCGTCGGCAGCGGGGAACGGTCCCGACCAACCCACCTCGACGCAACGGAGCGGGAGGTGGTTCGGGCTGCGGCGGAGCTGGGTCGGTTTGGGCTGATGCCGAGGAACCTAAACCTTCTGCGCTCAGCGGCAGAGCGGGAGGCGCAGCTGCTCTTCCAGCCCTTTGCAGCTACCCTGCGCTCCCGCAACCCAGAGCGGCAGCGGGAAGGGGTCGAGGCGCTGGAGGAGCTGGCTGCGGTAATGGTGCGGTTGAAGCACCTGTTGTTAGTGCGGGCCCTTAGGGAGCTGGTCGATGGCAGCAGGCCCTGAACGGCAACGGACCGCGGCGCTGCGGGAGCTGATCGTCGAGGTCGCGGACTTTCCAGCGCCCGGGATCCTGTTCCGGGACATCACACCCCTCCTTGCCGACCCCCAAGGGCTTCAGGAGGCGGTCGCAGGCCTTGCCGACCTCTCCCGCGAGCTCGCCCCCCACTACGTCGTTGCAGCCGAGGCACGGGGGTTCCTGCTCGGCCCAGCGCTCGCGCTAGCCCTTGGCGCCGGCTTTGTCCTGGCCCGCAAGCCTGGCAAGCTCCCCCGGGCGACCGTCTCCGTCAGATACGAACTGGAGTACGGCAGCGACGGCCTCGAGCTCCACGCCGACTCCTTCCCACCCGGAGCCCCGGTCCTTGTCCACGACGACCTCCTCGCCACCGGAGGGACCGCCCGCGCCCTTGCCGACCTTGTCGAGCGGGCCGGCGGCCGTGTTGTGGGCTGCTCCTTTCTTGTCGAGCTGACCGAGCTTAGGGGCCGCGAGCGCCTGGCCGACTACCCGGTGCGCTCCCTCCTTCCCCTGCCCTAAGGGGCTGGGCGCCAAAGGGCGTCGTCGCCAAGCTGGGTGCGGACCGCCTTCCCTTCCGCCGCCAAGCCGATCAGCTCCGCTTCGGCGCGGTTGCGGTCTGGTGGCTCGTTGTTTGGGGCCAGCAGCTGGGCGACCTCCTGGCTGACCAGCCCCTCAGGAAAGGGTTGCAGGGCTGCCGCTGCGCTTTGCGCCGGTGGCTGGCGGCGGAGCTTTGGCTCCAGGTTGGCGACAAGGACGTCGTAGGCCTCGGGGGGCTGGAAGCCGCCGGCCTCGAGCCTGCGCCCGGCGTAGTTGAGGATCAGGGAGGGCGCGGTGTAACGGGTTCGGCCCTCAGGGGTGGTAGCGGTCTTTTCCTGGAGCTGGCTGGGCGAGCCGGCGGCGGAGCGGGCCTCCTCCCGGTCCCGTTGGTAGGCCTCCTCGACCTCCGGGGCGCCAAGTGCGCCTACAACCTCCTTTGGATCGATCCCACCCACTCCGGTCAGCGCCTGTTCCAGGTCCTGCTCCTCGTCGAGCAAAAGCGGGGTGGTGAAGTGGGCGAACTGGAGGGCGCGCAGCACCGCCCACTCCCGGCCGGGGTAGAGCAGGCGGGTAGCGACGACGGCCCGGCAGGCCTTGCCGGTGGCTGTGACCCGGGCCTTTGGGGCGGCCCGGAACGGCATGCCGTAGCGGCGGAAGTAAAGGGCGGAGAGGGCAAACCGGGCTGTGGTGAAGCCACGGCTTGTGTACTCGTCGGGGTGCTCGGTGAGGCCGATCATCACCAGCCGCCAGCGAAGCTGGGCGCCGTACCGCCACTGCAGCAGGCGCAACGCCGGGTTTGCCGAGTAGCCCCAAGGGCAGCAGGGATCGGTGAACAGGACCGCTTCTATCTCCTGCGCCAACTCATCCTCCTTTCAGGTTGAGGGCGCCGTGGAGGACGATTTCCCCAGGCGCCGTCGGTTCGGGCGAGCTCTCCTTGGTGAGGATCAGTTCGTGGTAGGCGCTGGCATCGGCCGGAAGTTCTGTGGTCGAGGCGGGCAACACCCCGTTTGCGCCTACGGCGGGGGCCCGGCCCAGGGGAAGATAGGAGGTTGGGGAGTTGTAGAGCCAGAGCACGTAGGAGGTGTCGGAGCCGGTTTGCGGTAGCCCGTGCGCTTCCAGGGCGAGGTCGAGGTGGCCGTTTACCGAGGCGATCTCCGCTTCTCCCCCGGCGCCGCCCACCCCTTCGAGCCGGACCGTGGCGATCTGCCGGACGGTTTCGGCGGCTGTGGTGGTTGTCGAGGTGGTAGCTGCAGTTGGGGTGGCTGCCCCGCTCAGGGGCTTGGTCGCCGGTTCCCTGAACACTTCCAAGCCAACGAGCAGGCCGGCCAGCGTCCCTGCCGCTGCAACCAGGGCAACGACCCCTTGGAGCGCGGGAGAGATCCGCGGACGCCGCCTCAGGGAGGGGCGGGGCAGGGAGAGCTGCAGCCGGCGCAGGGAAGGCAGGTGGCGCCTCCTGCTTTGCGCTGCAGGCCGGTCTGAAGCGGCGTCCTGGCGGCCGCCTAGGGCGGCCATCCCCTGCCGCCGGCCGACCTGGGGCTGTGGCTCGGCACGGTCCTCCAGGAGCAGGTTCCAGCTTTGGGCAAGCCCCCGGTCCTGGGCTGCAAGCGCCTCGGCAGCCTGCCGTACGAACGCGTTGGCCTTGGGGTCTTGGAGGAGGTGGGCATAGGCGGCAAGGCGGTCCGCTGCCGACCCCTGGCCGCAGAGGAGATCGCAAAGGGCTGCAAACCGTTGGGGGGCGAGCGCCGCAGCCTCCTCGGGGGCAAGGGCCCCCAGGGCGCGGTGGGCGCGTCGGCGGACCGCAGCAGGGGTGAGATCCAAGACCGCCGCGATCTGCTCGTAGGTGCGGCGGTAGCGCAACAGCAGGGTGAGCAGCATCAGCTGCTCGCCAATGTCCCGCTGCGTCCTGCGCCTTTGGGCCACGCGCCAAGCGTAGCCGCTAGGGTATGGTCAGCCCGTGGATCGCTGGCCGAAGCGAGAGCACTACCACCTCCTCCTCTCCCCTTACGACCGCCACCTCGGCCTTGAGCTGGTAACGGTTGAACCGGACCGGATCGCCGCCCGGATGCCGGTCAACGACCACCTCAAGCAGCCCTACGGCCTTGTCCACGGCGGCGTGTACGCCTCGATCGCGGAGAGCCTTGCCTCGATCGGGACAGCCCTTGCGGTCTTCGAGGAAGGGGCGTCGGCTTTAGGCCTTGCCAACCAGACCAGCTTCCTACGGCCGGCGACCGGGGGAGAGCTGCTCGCGGAGGCAACCCCCCTGCACAAAGGGAGGACGACCTGGGTTTGGGACGTCAGCTGCCGGGACGGTGAGGGACGGCTTTGCGCGGTGAGCCGGATGACGATCGCGGTCCGGCCCAACGACGGCAGGCTACCCCCCCACCTCGCCGGAGCGCAGCCGGGTTAGCGGGCCTTCGTTTGCTTGCTGGTGCTGGTGTGGGCGGTGGCGCCAGGGCCGGTGGTGGCGTGGCCGGTCGGTCCCTTCACCACGACCAGCTGGCTGGAAAGGGGGGTTTGGGCGTAGCTGCTCTTTTGGGGCGGGGGCAACGGTTCCCCCGGCAGTACGGTCCCATTGAGGGCGGCAAGGCCGATCACCGCTTCCCGTGCCAGGGATGGGGTTTGGGCGTAGATCGCAACGATCACGCTTGCCGTTGGCAGCTCGTAGATCCGGCGGTCGCTGGTGGCGTAAGCGGTTATACCCCGGACCGAGACCCGTTCAAGGGGTAGGGTGCCGTGGGGGAGGAAGGAGTTTTCCGGGGAGGTAACCACCGTCAGCGGGAGCAGGCAGCTGTACTGCCCACCCCGCGTACAGGCGCCGTAGCCGAGGGTGACGGCGCCGCCGATGTCCTCCTCGACTTCGCTCAAGGGCAGCCCTGCAAACCGCTCGCCGAGCCAGAAGACCGGATACCGTTCGATCGAGATCAACGCCTCCAACGGGTTCGGCGGGGCGGGGGGGATCCTTAGCGGCGTCGAGCAGCCGGCGACGCCGACCGCGGCAACGGCGGCGGTCAAGAAGGCAAGGACGGCCTTCAAGCGGCTGCCGCCCGATGCCGCCTTTGGCCGCCAACCCCAGCTGCCTTGGCGAGCCGGCCAAGGGCCCGGTCGATCAGGGTCCCGATCCGCTCCAGGTCGGTGATCGCGTCGTAGTCGGCGTTGAAGCCAAAGCATGCCCGGCCTTTGTAGCTCATCAGCGAGATTCCCAGCGCATGGTTGGCCGGCAACGGGAGCAACGGGTAGGCGCAAAGAAGCTCCCTGCCCATCAGGTAGAGGGGGAGCTGGGGGCCTGGGACGTTGGTGACGACGAGGTTGGCGTAGCGGTAGCCGGCCTGGAGCCGGGCCGCTTGGCTGAGGATCGTCGGCTGGGCAAAGCCGGCGAGGGTGGTGAGGCGACGGGCGGAGATCGCTTGGACCCGGCGGGCCTCCTGGCGGGTGACGGCGGCGATCTCCTTATGGGCGGCAAGCGGGTCCGTTACCCCAACCGGTAAGGCGACCCGCATCGACCCTAGCTCGCTGCTGCCTTCGCCACCTGGGGTGCGCAGCGAGACCGGGACGAGAACCCGTAGCTTCAGGCCCTCGGTGTCGTGGCCGTGCTCCCGCAAGTACTCCCCAAGGCCAAGGGAGATCGCGGCGAGGATCGCGTCGTTTACCGTCCCCCCAAGGGAGCTCTTGATCCTGCGCAACAGCTCCAGCTCGACGGCGAGGAAGCGGCAGCGGCGGTGCGGCCCGATCGCAACGTTGAAGGGGGTTGGCGGCGCTGGGGAACGGAGCACTTCAAGGAGCTGGAGGCCGCTTTCAGCGGCGTCGCGGAGCGCCTTGGTTGCCACCTCCCGGGGAAGCTCCCGGAGGCGGTGGGGATCGGCAACGGTCTTCAGCGGCCCCCGTAACCGCTCAAGCCAGGCCTCGCCAAGCAGCTTGATCGGGCCGGGCTGGGGCCGGACGTCCGGCCGCCGCTCCACCTGCGGGAGGTGGCCATCGGCAGCGGAGCGGTCGAGCAGCACCGTCGTCAGGTCCTGGCCGCCCTGGCCCGCGACGAGGACGTGGTGGGCTTTAGCGATCAACGCAAACCGGTTGCGGGTCAGCTTTTCAACCAGCCACAGCTCCCACAGCGGCCGGCTCCTCACCAGCCGCTGGGAAAAGACCTCCCCGACGAACTCCTCGAGGGTCCGCTCGTTAGCAGGGGCGGGGAGGGCGGTAAGGCGGAGGTGGTAGTAGAGGTTGAAGTGGGCGTCGTCTACCCAGACCGTTCGCCCTTGGCCGAACGGCACCGGCACGACCACCTGGCGGTACCGTGGCACGAGGGGAAGCCTTGTCTCGACCAGCTCCGCAAGGGCGTTATAGGAGGGAGCCCGGCCGCGGAACAGGAGAACGAGCGCCACGTGCATGTGGCAGTTGCTCCGTTCCTCCATCGCCAGCAGCTCGTGGTCGTGCTGGGAAAGCCATTCAAGCCTGCTCACCCCTCCATTTTTCCCGGTTGCCAAGGCGCCGTCAACTGTGCGGTTCGGCCGCTCTGTGCTCCACCGCACAGATAGCGGCTCTCCGACCCCCTACCTTGCCGAAAGACGTTTGCGCCGAATCCTCCCCCGGATGGGGAGGAGCGGGGGACCCATTGCCCGGATCCGGGCTGGGGCGAAGCGGCTGCCGTTGCAGCTGCGGCGGGATCACCCGCTAGCCCGTCAGCTAACCCCGTAGGCGCCGAAGGAAAGGAGGTCTTCGGCGATGAAGCCGATCACCTATCTAGCTGTCCATGCCCTGCTTGCGCCCACGCTCGTTGGTGCCCCTGCCGCCCCGGCCAAGCGGTGGCGGATCCACCTCCGCCAATTTCCCAACCAGCTCAACGTCGGCCAGAGGCTGGTGGTCCGCGGACGGGTTGAAAACGGGGGCGGCGGCCTCCAGGTCGTCCTCCAGCGGAAGGCCGATGGCCGCTGGCAGCCGCTGACCAAGGCGACCACGAAGGCAAACGGGGCCTTTACCTTGCGTTTTGGCGCCCCTCCGGCCGGTAACTGGGCGGTCCGGCTGAAGGTCACGGCACGGGGGGTGGGGGTCGAGCCAACCCCAGGGTGTGCGGTGCTCTGCGCCTCGACCGGGTCCCGGCGCAGGGGCGGCCGCAGCCTACTCGACAAGCTAGGTATTGTTGAGGTCTTTAGGCCGGCTGTGGCCTCCTGGTATGGGGGTGGGGGGACCCTTGCCTGCGGCGGGTACCTCACCTCCCAGACCCTTGGGGTAGCGAACCGGACCCTGCCCTGCGGCACGGAGGTAACCCTCCGTTACGGCAACCGGACGATCCGGGTCCCGGTGATCGACCGTGGCCCTTACGTCGAAGGGCGGGAATTCGACCTCACCGAAGCGACAAAGGAAGCGCTTGGCTTTCCTGGCCTCGGCGTGGTCTGGACCACCGCCCCCTAACCGTCGCCCACCTGAAGCCGGAGGGCCGCTCAGCCGCTACGGTTGAAGTGGCCCTCCGGCTTTTATAAGCCCTGCGCGATGACCTACGTGATCAACGAACCGTGCATCGGCGTCAAGGACGCCTCCTGCACCGAGGTTTGCCCGGTGGAGTGCATCCACCCTACCCCTGACGAGCCCGACTTCGCCGAGGTCGACCAGCTCTACATCAATCCCGATGAGTGCATCGACTGCGACGCCTGCGTCGAGGTCTGCCCGGTCGATGCGATCACCTCGGAGGAAGCGGTGCCTCCAGAGTGGCAGCGGTTCATCGAGGTCAACGCCGCCTACTACAAGGCCGGCTCGGCGTAGGGACCGCTACCGTTTGGGCTATGTCCGTCCATAGCGCAGCCGGTCTCGACTTCAAAACGGTTGGTGAAGGCCCCCCCTTGCTTTTGGTGATGGGGATGAGCGGTACCTACGACCACTGGGACCAGCGGTTCGTGGAGCTTCTGGCAAGGCGGCGAACGGTGATCCTTTACGACCACCGGGGGGTAGGACGCTCCAAGCCGGCCCAGGATCCGTTTACGATCGCCGACCTTGCCGAGGACGCGGTCGCCCTCCTCGACGAGCTTGGGGCGCAGGAGGCAGACCTCCTGGGCTTCTCGATGGGGGGAATGATCGCCCAAGAGCTGGCCCTTCGCCACCCAGACCGGTTGCGCCGTCTGGTCTTGGCTGGGACCTTTGCCGGCGGCAGCCGCTCCCTGCCGACGCCCCAGGAAACGGTTGAGCTGCTAGGAGAGGCGCTGCAAAGTGGGGACCGGGAGCGGGCGCTGCGAACCGCCTGGCAGCTGAACATCTCTCCAAAGCGGCAGGAGGACCGAGAGCTGCTCGAGCGGTTCCTAGCGGTGGGCCGTAAGCGGATTGTGCCGTTGGCGGTGATCCAGCTACAGATGGAGGCGATCCTCCAGTTCGACACCTACGACCGCCTCCCGGCGATCACCGCCCCCACCCTGGTCCTCCACGGCACCGCCGACCGGATGCTTCCATACGGCAACGGGGAGATCCTCGCCAGCCGGATCCCAAACGCCCGGCTTGAGCTGTTGGAGGGAGTTGGCCACCTGTTCTGCTGGGAGGAGCCGGACCGCTCCGCCGGCCTTGTCTTGGACCACCTCGAGGGGGAGGACACTTGATCGAGGGGACCGCGACCGCTACCGCCCCCGTCGCTGTCTTCGCTGGCCTGATCTCCTTTCTTTCCCCCTGCGTCCTGCCGCTGTTGCCGGGTTACCTCTCGACCGTTTGCGGGGTTGCCCCTGCCGACCTGGCCAAGGCCGGAGCACGCCGGCTCCTGGTGCCAAGCCTTCTGTTCGTGGTCGGCTTCTCGGCGGTCTTCATCCTCCTCGGCTTGGTGGCCACCAGGGTCGGGGCCGCCCTCCACCACCACCTCGCCCTCCTGCGCACGGTCGGCGGGGCGGTGATCATCGCCCTTGGCGTCTCCTTCCTGGCAAGCCCGTTCAGCGGCCGCTTCCAGCTCCCCCTTCCCCGCTACCCCCATCGACTCCTTGCAGCGCTAGGCCGGACGAGCCCCCTCGCTGCAGGAGCTGCCTTTGCCTTCGCTTGGACCCCCTGCACGACGGCAACCCTTGGGGCGATCCTCACGCAGGCGGCGGTCTCATCCTCCGCTGCAAACGGCGCCTTCCTGCTCGCCTGCTACTCCCTTGGCCTGGCGATCCCGTTCCTGGTCGTCGCGGTCGCCTTCGAGCGAGCGACCGGGGCGCTCGCGGTGCTGAGGCGCCACTTCGCCTTGGTGGTGGGAGTGGGTGGGGCGATCCTGATCCTGTTTGGCGTCCTGATCGTCAGCGGGGAGTTCACGATCCTCAACGCCAAGGCAAACGAACTGCTTCAGGGCACCGGCCTTAGCTCCGTCTAGGGGACCGCCGATGGGGGCGGTATAAGTAGCGGCATGGTGATCACAACCACAAACGAGGTAGCCGGCCGTAGGATCGAGTCGGTGATCGGTCCGGTCTTCGGGATCACGGTCCGGTCCCGCAACATCGGCTCCCAGCTCGGGGCGTCCCTGAAGTCGCTGGTGGGCGGGGAGCTGAAGGGAATGACCAAGATGCTTGCTGACGGCCGCTCCGAGGCCGAGCAGCGGCTGGCTGAAGCAGCGGAAGCGGCCGGCGCCGATGCCGTGGTCGCCTTCCGGTTTGATACCTCCGAGCTCGGGGGCGTCTGGACGGAGATCTGCGCTTACGGCACCGCGGTCAAGCTCGCCCCTCCCGAACCGCCAGCCTAAGCAGCGGCTTTCCTTCCCAAAGCTCCTTCAAACTGGCGTTCCCAGGCACGCTGGTTGCGCAGCGCCTCCCGGATGAAGGGGGAGAGGGCGATTCCTTTCACCACCGCTCTGTTGAAAAGGCCCTCGGCCGGCGGCAAGGGCCGCAGCACGTCAAGGAACAGCACGGCCCGGAGCTGATCGGTTTCGTTTGCCACCTCGTGCTCGAAGGTGTCGTCGAAAAGCAACGACTCACCCTCCCGCCAGTAGCGGATCTGGTTGTCGACCCGGATCCAGCACCGCTCCGCCTCCTGGGGGACGATCAAGCCAAGGTGGTAGCGTAGGAGACCTTTGTAGGGGCCACGGTGGGGAGGGATCTCCTTCCCTGGGGCGAGGATCGAGAACATCGCTGTCACCATCCCCGGGACCGACTCGACCAAGGCGGTAGTGCGGGGGCAGAGGCGGGCGAGCAGCGGGGAGCGGTAGCCGTAGCCGTAGATGAAAGCGGTTTTCCAGCGATTATCTTCTGTCAACGACCGCTGGTCGCTGGAGATCTCTTGGAAGTTTGGGAGCTCCTCGAGCCGCTCCAACAAAAGGTCCAGCTCCGCCCGGATCGCTTGCCAGCCCTCCTCGAGCCGGGCGGTCCAGGGCAGATCACGGGGGTCGAAGAAGGGACGATCCCCAAGCAGTGAGCGGGAGCCCAGCAGCCGCTCGATCGGGCTCAGCAGCCGTTCGCCGACGGCGGCCGTCGCTGCCACCAGCCGGTCGGGGAGTGGTCGCCCCCCAACCGCCATCCCTTACGCCGCGTCGCGCAGGGCGGCGAGCTCTGGGTTTGCCGCCAGCCGTTTGAGGGCCCTCTGCTCCAGCTGGGAGGCCCGCTCCGGCGAGAAGCCGAGCCGCTTGCCGATCGCCGTTAGCGTCTGGGGCTCCTCCTCGCCGGTCCCAAACCGCAGCGCAAGGACGGTCCGCTCGGTGTCCGGCAGTTGGGCCATCGCCTTGCGGACGATCCGGTCCCGCTCGTTCTCCCAAACGACGCTCTCCGGGGCGTCCTGCTCGGCTGGGAGGAGCTCCCCAAGGGTGGTGTCGCCGTCCTCGCCAACCTGCTGGTCGAGGCTAACCGGCGCCGAGCGCTGGTTTTGGACCTCTTCGATCTCCTCAACCGTCAGGCCAGCCTCTTCGGCGATCTCCTCGATCGTCGGGTCCCGGCCAAGCCGGACCGAAAGCTCCCGTTCGATCCGGCCGATCTTCCGTGCCCGTTGGGCGACGTGAACCGGCAGCCTGATCGTCCGAGCGGAGTTCTCTAGACCGCGTTGGATCGCCTGGCGGATCCAAAGGGTGGCGTAAGTGGAGAACCGGAACCCCTTCCGCCAGTCGAACTTCTCCGCCGCCCTGATCAGCCCGATCATCCCCTCCTGAACCAGGTCGGCGAGGGGCAGGCCCTGGTTTTGGTAGCGACGGGCGTTGGAGGCGACAAGCCTCAGGTTGGAGTTGATCAGCTTTTCCTTTGCTGCCAGATCGCCCTTCTCGATCCGCTTCGCCAGCTCGATCTCTTGCTCAGGGGTGAGGAGCGGGTAGCGGCGGGAGTGGGCTAGGAGCTGGTCTACCGACTCCGGAATGAAGTCGTCGTCCTCTGGCCGGTGCTCAAGTTCGGCGCGGCGAGCACGGATACCTAGACCGGCCTCCTCGAGCTCCTCCTCTACCTCCTCGGCAAGGAGCTCGTCGGCTGGGTCGGGCTCGTCGATCGGGTCTATCTCGTCTCTACGCTTCATCGCTTGCTTCTCCCTGGTGGTCGGCCGGATCTGTATTTTACACGCTGATAGTTGCTGCGTCAACGATTTTGTTCTGATCTGACTCGAGCCGTGCCTGGCGATCTATTTCGACGCGCCGGCCGAAGATCCCGCTAACGGGCATTACGGCCGCTGTCTCCGTCGCGATCATCGCGACCCGCCCTGAAGGCCCGCTGAGCGGAAGCTCAAGACTTCCTTTCGGGTCGATTTACCGTCCCCTTAACATCCCGCCGCCGCCTGCTCGGCATAAGATTGGCTAGACTGCTGCCTCTTCAAAGGATAGCGATGGGTCTACTTGATGGCAAGGTCATCGCGATAACGGGCGCCTCCTCCGGGATCGGCGAGGCGACCGCGGTTGCCGCCGTTCGGGAGGGGGCAAAGGTCGCCGTTGCTGCCCGCCGGGAGGAGCGGTTACGGGAGCTCGCAAAGCGGCTGGAGGGGGAGGGAGGCGAGGTCTTGGTGCACCCCTGCGACGTCTCGGTGGAGGAGCAGGCCCACTCCTTTATCGAGGCCACCACGGGGCGGTTTGGTCGCCTCGACGGCCTCGTCAACAACGCCGGGTTGATGCTGTTGGGGCCGATCGTCGGCGCCGACACCGAGGAGTGGCGGCGGATGGTGGCGGTGAACGTCTTCGGGGTCCTGTACTGCACCCACGCAGCCCTGCCGGTGATGGTCGAGCAGGGGTACGGCGACCTGATCGCGATCAGCTCCGTCGCCGGGCGATCGGCCCGCGCCGGAGCCGGCGTCTACAACCTCACCAAGTTTGGGATCGGCGCCTTCTACGAGTCGCTGCGCCAGGAGCTAGCCGACACCGACATCCGGGTCTGCCTGATCGAGCCTGGGGCTGTTGCAACGGAGCTCCTCTCCCACAACCGACCGGAGATCCAGCAGCAGATGGCGCAGGGGATCCTCTCCGGGGTAAAGCCGTTGGCTGCCCAGGACATCGCCGACGCGATACTCTACGTCCTTTCCCGTCCTCGGAACGTGGCGATCAACGAGCTGTTGGTGCGGCCGGTCCGCCAGCAGCGC
>Ga0167615_1000077_pt1 | contig 36256 bp, 59 predicted proteins | sample BED_Mat_host_9_1_FD_111800 | JGI IMG/M metagenome (GOLD analysis project Ga0167615, IMG submission 111800) | Extremophilic microbial mat communities from Yellowstone National Park, USA - BED_Mat_host_9_15 (v2) (version 2) | ecosystem: Environmental > Aquatic > Thermal springs > Hot (42-90C) >... | reverse complement strand
TCTCAAAAAGATCGCGCTTTCGATATCCTACACCCTTCCAGTCCCACAGTCGTCGGACGCTCAGATGGCTACCTCGCTCGAGTTTCCAGCTAAGTTTCTGTCGCGCGGTGCGAAATGTGGGATGAAAGCCATGTGGGTCTCAGTTTACGCTTACCCTGCACGTTCCAACTGTCCAAGGTGGCCTCCTCCCCATGACGGGCACCTCCCATGAATGGATGACAGGTGCCCCGATTCGACATGGGGGAGGGGAATTCATCCCGATGATTTTGAGGAATTGAGGCCGATGATCTTGGGGAATTCTCATCCGATGTTATTGGGGATTTCACAACAGATGTTGACAGTCACGTCGAATGACAATCTGAAGGCGATGCGATTCTACCAGCGGCGCAGCTACCGATAACGCTGTGCACGTGAGCGCCATCGACGAGGCGCGGAAACAAAAGCCGTCGATTCCGCTCCTCGGCCTCGATGGCATTCCGCTGCACCATGAGATTGAGATGCGGAAAGTTTGGTAGACGCCTGACGTCACCGGGTTTGCAGGCTTCGCCACTCGTCCGCGAGCAAGCTGTACACGGCGTGATCCACGTAGTGGTCGTACAGCCACTCAGCTTGTCGTTTGCAGCCTTCGTACTGGAAGCCAAGCCTTTCTGCGACAGCCCGGCTCTTGTGATTGCCTGTCGCAGCGCGGATCTCCACGCGATTCAGGCCGTATTCGCGAAACAGGATGTCGATCACGGCCTTGCAAGCCCGGGTCATGATTCCTTTGCCCTGGTATCGTTCGCCCAACCAATAGCCAAGGGTCGTCGACCGATTTGACCAGTCGATGTAATGCACCCCCAGCACACCGGCGATGTCGCCTCGGTACCACAGACCAATCTCGGCGCCGTTCTGAGCCGCATATCGTTGGAGACCAGACAGAATAAAGGCTCGTGTGTCTGCCGAACTCTGATTGACGTCCAAAAACGGCAGCCACTCGCGCAGGTAAGCGCGCGACTCGTCCAGCAGTCGGAACAAAGCGTCGGCATCTCTGGGTTCTAACAGTCGAAGATCCAAATCATCATCGATCGATTGGTAAAACATCGTGTCGTCTCCCCCGTAGGAATCAGCTTTATCGACGTATTCTGAACAGAGAGGGGAGTTTCCTGCCCAATAGACGATAGTCCCGATTTCGCCACTTTGTAGTCACACAAAGCCACACAAACCCATGACCAACATGGTTTCGTGGGATCCGCGGATAAGCGTCGTACCAACTGTCCGCTTGCGCGAGGTTCTACGTCTTGGCCGTCTCTGTTCTGCACGATGATCACATCTGGCATTCTCCTGGTGAGCCATGCGCTCTCGCTTACAAGAACCCTCCCGTGGCTTGTTGATGACATTTTCAAGCGACGAGAGGATGAAAGCCGTGTGGATCTCAGTTTACGCTTACTATAAAGCCACTCGGTACTTCGCATCATATAACTGCTGATGAAGAGGTATTGTAAGGGCAAGGTATGTCCAGAGTTCCTTCAGTTTTGGACGATCATCAAATCCAAAAAACAAGCTAATTTCCGACAACAGAACGAGAAGGATCATCATCGAAATGGCCAACGGTTGTGAAATAATCAGCTCTTGTTGAATTTTTGGATACGAAGAAAAAAGCGCACTTACTTGAATGGAGATTCCAGACTCGGAGTAGTGACTTAATTTCGAAAGCAATCCAGAATAGTACTCATCGTTAAAAATTTGTAGAAATCTTAATGTGTGTTTGTCCAAATCTTTTACATAATGATACCTTGGGCTCAAGATTTGTGTTGGAGTCGGAAAGTATTTGATCTTCGTTGGGTCTCTTTTTTCATCCAGAGTGATACCAATGGTATCCGCATGAACGTCGAGATACATCTTATAGTTTGTAAGCCACTCTACCTCATTTTTTAAGAATTCGTCATCCCGATACCTTTGAAAGGCCTCGTACTGTTCCCTCCATCCCGACTTCAAGTATAGAGGGAGATATTGTTCTACATTGCTAAGAATTAAACACGTACTGAAAATCAATTCTGCCGTAGATCTACAAATGACCATAGCAGATGAGGCGAATTTGTACGATTGCACAACCAGGATACGCACTGCATCGTAATTGTTATCGGCTATTTTGAGAAAGAACTGTAACAGCGGACTTAGAGTTGGATAGGCAGCAACCTGTTGCTCAAGTCGACGAACTGTGTCTATAGTTTTTTCCTTAAGTGGGCTATGTACCAACTTATGGTCAAGGATGCGGTCTTTCAGTCGGTCTTTCAGATCCATTACGCCGTCACCCCGTTTTTGAGTCACCGGCTAGCAATTAGCAATATACCGTTCGTCCAATGTCTTCTGCCTAGCGGCGTCGGACATTTCATCCCAAACCGCCAAGCGAATGCATATCCTCCTTGTATTCGTTGTTTGGCATAGTACTCGTTTACTTCTTCCTCAAGCACACTGGCGCTGAGACTCGAAAAATAAGTCGCTTTGTACTGCCTATCGTTGGACATGGCTATCCCATCAGTTCAACAAGGGTGAGTATCCAAGGTACTCCAACAACCAACCCCAAAACTCTGTTGAACGCTTGAGGTCTGATACATTGATCTCGATGTGATGCAAAGTCCCCACGAGCTCGTTCAGCGGAAAACCCTCCCGATCAAAAATAACAGGAACATTCATTTATACGTGAGGGACCCAAACTCTCATCTATATCTATAATGACGCCGGAACCCAAAATCGCGCGCATGTGAAAGTCCATCGCACCTATCGACCTAATAAACCATGCTCCAGCGCATCCTTGGCCTCGTCGAGAGCTGGCAACCATTCGTCCTGACGCAGCTTGATCCCAAGACTGGCCGCTATGGGGCGAAGCAACGCAGCTACTTCGGGTCTCCGATACAGAATCGCCGACGGACAGTTCCCAACTGCTATGGCCTCGAGGAGCTTGTCGACGCACTCCTGCGCGTACGTCTCGTGGACAGCCGCATGAACTTGAAGGACCATGCCGGAGACGTGGTCGACACACATCAACATCTTGGGGAACATCGGTCGCTCTCCCTCTTCGACTGCGAACGGCGCATAAAAGATGTCGACTTCCCATTCTCCCTTTCGAGTCCCTTGGCGACGAATGTGCTTCAAAATGGCCTCATCAACATGGAACGGTGGGATCTCGAATTCCGAGAGAGGTATCTGCGGTGGTTCCGTCCATTCGTCGATCCATATGTACGATACGCCGTCTTTTACTCGCTTACGGGTCAAGACTTGGTTGGGCTGAGGCTGCTCAAGCAAGTCAGGCTGCTCGCGAACCCGGGAAGCTACGACAGTGGCCTGGGATAACGCGACCGTCAGAAACTTCGCTTCGTCCTGCGTCAGATACCATGGCAGGTACCCAGGACGATGGCTCCGAAAGACGGGCCATGCGTGTTCACCCCGGAAACGGAGGTCGAGTTGTTTCAGAATGGCACGATCCTGCTTTGTAACATCGCGACTGCTCTCAAACGACGCGATAAGCGCGCATTGGCCGAACATCCGCTGTTCTTCGGCCTGGTATGAATCGTCGTCATCCCTAAGCAATTGAAGAGATCTCCATCCGGCTTCCCCTGGAAAGACCGCCAGTCCATGAAACTCGCCGAGGGCACCCATTATGGAACAATAGCCGATCTCCCCGGTATCAGGATCCTCGACGGCGAACAGGACATCATCATACATCCATTGCCATGGAGCCAAGTTACGGAACTCGATAGCGGCATCATAGAGTTCCTGCCATTCGCTCAACGTAGGTGCGTTTGAAATGATGAAACCCTCCTTCGAAACTCGTTGCTGGATTCATGCCCTGACGAATCCATTGTAACAGAAAACTCCAATGATCGGCCTAAGGCTGGCATCGTCGGCACGTGCTCAACACAAATTGGCTAGCGGCGAGGCCGCTGTCGTAGAAGGGCCATGCGCTGGCGCCATACCTCTCGCCTCTCCCAATGAGACATCCCTGACATACAAAAAACCTCCCATGGTGCTGGATGAGGCCATCCTCCAGCACAGGGGGGAGTACATTGCCATGTGTGTGGGCTGGTTGACGCTTGTTGTGGAACTTGTCAGCTTCGAGGCAAATCGAGATCGAGTGCGGAGAAAAAACGTTCACACCGCTCCGAAGGGTCAATTTCCATCCATTCGTCAAAGGAAAAGAGCCATGTTTGTCGAATGTACACGTTGGACTTCGCCCCCGTAGAAATGGTTTGCTGGATACCATTTCCTTTCTCTCAAGTTGGGGTGAAGTCTTTCTTTGTGCTCGAAAAACCCTTGCCGCACAAGGGCTCGTGTTTCTGCAAAAGGCTCATCTTAGCAATGCGAAGCCGGCATCACCTTTATACTTGTCAAATCTTTTGAAGGGAACCAGTTTGCTTTCCCCATTCGACGTCTGTAGGCCACCTAGTCTGACTGCATAAAGTCCGGCATTCGCGCCATTCTTAAGTTGCGAGACGTTCGTTCTAGGTTGACTTGCAAGGGTAATTATATCTTCTGAAGGCAGAACCCAATAAGTATCGACCCTGCCTGAGTGAAAAATGAAGAACATATTATCTCTCTTTGATGGAACACTCAACAGAGGGAAATAAGCCCACTCTTTCGGCTTGGCGTTCTCTGATCGAGATTTGATTTGCACATCGAGGTATCGCCTTTCGTTTATCCGAATAACACAGTCTATTCCTTGATCATCTACGAGTGTCATGTACACATCGAATCCTCGTTTCAGCAATTCAGCAACCGCAATGTATTCTTGACGTTTACCATATGAGGCTGAGTCTCTGAAGCGCACGGCGAATTCCTCCTAACAGTGCTGAGTTTATCATAATTCCAAGCAAAAATCGGCACAAACCGAAAAAAAGTGTTGAGCGTCTGTGATATTGTCACCGTGAGAATCGTTCGTGAAGATCTCATGTATGAGCAAGGAGTATCTTGCGATGCGACCTCAAGAGGTTTCTCGTCGCGCAGTTCTTAAATGACTGACGACATTACACAAAGTGAATTCTTCTTGCCACAATCCCAACTGCACTCCCTCCACCCCCTCCAACTTCTCCCGCGCCCGCCTCAGGTGGTTCTGCACCGCGCCGCGTGTGATCCCAAGCTCCCGCGCGATCGCCGAGTACGTCATACCGGACTCGTACGCGAAGAGGCACGCCTCTTCCCGCAGGCTCAGGATCGACAGCCACGCCACGGGCAGGCGCTCTTCCTCTTCGTCTACCCCATCCGCCTCATCCCACGTTTCCCACCGCCTCCGACGTGCCGCCAGCCTGTCCAGGTCGGCCAGGTCGCCCACGAGGATTTCGCGCCGAGGAGCGCGGTATTGACCCTCCATTTCTGCTAACGCATAGTCGAGATCACGAATCATGCTGTCATACAGAGTGGCGTCCTGATCATTGGCCTCTCGCCGCGCTCGGTTCCGAGCCTGACGGATCGCCTCGCGCGTGGACTCGTACTCGACAATCAGGTCCTCTAGGTCCCTGCGCATGGTCTCCCTCCACAGGTTATCCACAGCCTATCCACAGACTTATCCACAACTGAGGCATGCCGAGTACAACACGATACGTTCCATAGCATCAGTGTTCGCTTAGATCGAACGTATGTGCGCGAAGCTTCGAGGCATCCGGGAAGTTGAGGCGGCCAATACTGAACAAATCGGACCGCAGGAAGATTTTCGCGCGAAGACGCCGCCACCGACGCAATCGATCGAACCAGAACCCGATAAGCGCACGGATCGGCATGTACGAGCCCGCGGCGTCAAATACCTCAAGCCCGTCGTACGCGACGAACAGCCATTGGTCGATTGCCGTGAGATGCTCGTCTATCTCATCAAGCACATCACTTGCTTTTTCAAAATTACGACGAACCGCCGGATACCAACCGCTGATGTCGGCCTCCTCAACGACCGACACCCAATCCTGCGGGAACTGCTCATGGACGAAGTCGCGAATTTCAGACGAGTTGTGCAAAAGACAACGGAGCAGGAGTCCGAGCCAAAACGCCCGCCACCCGATCACCTCTTCGTCTCGGAGACATTCAATCGTAGCCTCGGGAGCCGGAAACGCGTCATCCTGGCCATAACCACGCACCCAGTTCTGTTGTGTCGCAAATTCCGACCACTCAACTGTCCGTTCGGCGGAGGTCAAGATGAGCATGACATCCGGATCGCAGATACGACCTTCCATCACGTTCACTTTCGACTTCGCCATCTTTCATCCCTCCGCGATGTTCGTTCAACTTATTTGTTCCTATAATAGCACATATATACTGGTTCTCAATACCTAAATTGCTCTTCCTGCCTTTTTGTCACTCAAGTTGTCCGAGATGGTTTCGACGTTCCCGCCCCCACCACAGCGCTCGCAACCCCACCGTGGCTTAACGTGATCTCGTCGCCCTTGTGGAGATACACCACAACGTTGTTTCCCTGATTCGTAACGACTACTTCACGAGGCCCGTTCGTAATTTCCACCTGTACTTGGTCTGCGTCGAACTCAACCGAATCAGGCTGATTTCCGTCGTTCACGTCGAACCACCAAACCTGGCCTTCAGGATCGTACACAACGCTCGGAAGCGGCTGAATGTTAGTGTTGACTAGGTGGTATATTCCATCTGGCAACTCGCTCGTCTCAAGCATGTTTTTAATCACGAAGTAGAGCAAACCGAACAACCCACAGGCTAATACACCCGCCAGCAACCTGAGTTTTCCCTTTCCGCTCACCCCGTCCACCCCAGCCCCTGTTCCAACACCCGCTGCATGCTCCACCGCAAGTCCGGCGAAAGATCCTGCATGTTGCGCAGCGCCCAGTCCAGATAGTCCAGCGGAACGTCCTTGAGCGGCGTGCCCTTGTGCTTCCCGAACGGCATCACCGCAACTTCAACCGGCGACTCCGCAAAGGCGATCAGCTCGTCCACATCGTCGGGATACCCCGCCTCCAGATACGCCCGGAGCTCCCGCTGGAACACGTGCGCCGTCACGATCGCGTCGCCAAGCGCCCGGTGGGGTTGTCCCACCTCGACGTCGATCCCGAGCCAATACCGCAGCACCTGGTTCGCATGCTTCGGCGCGTCCGGCCACAAGTGCTGCGCCAGCCGCTTCGAGCAAATCCACGGTCGACCCGTCTCCGGCAGTATCCCGCGATCGAACTCCGCGTTGTGCGCGACAAGAACCGCGTCGCCGACGTATCCGAGCACCTTCGGCCAGATCTGGGATAGGCGCGGCTTTCCTGCGACATCTCGGTCGATGATGTGGTGCACTGCGGAGGCCTCCGGTGGGATCGGACAGCCTGGATCAACGAGTGCCGAATACACGATCTGCGACTCGCGGTCCAGACCGACTTCGACCAATGCAAGCTCCACGACTCGGCCATCTGGAGGCAAGCCCGTAGTTTCTGTGTCGACGACGACAAATTTCGCTTCACTCAGCCTCATCGTTTTCGCCCTTTCTTTTTCGCCCTTTCTTTGCTTGAGTTGGCGTTCTTGGTACAACGGGGCGGTGATACGGCTCCAGTTGTCGTTTGCCATACTTGCGCTCGAGATACGATTCGACCTCATGCGGCTCCCAGCGGTACACCGTAACGTCCGATGACCCGGTGGCCCGTTTCTCGTTATTCCAATTGGGTACTGATGTCGCGTGCTCGCGGTTCCTCATCCGATATCCCGCCCCTGAATTGCCTGCCACACTCGCTCACACATCTCGTCTTCCGTCATGTCCGATGTGTCGATCACGACACCCCGCACATAGCGCCATTGCTGCTCCGTCTCATCCTCGTTCGTCCTCGCGTCCGGAAGTTCTCCGTCACGTTGCAGAATTCGGCGCCGACGCACGAACTCGGATGCCATCAGCACAATGACCGAGCAGCCCTGCCGATCCGCCCACACTGCTTCTTCAGCCGTTCGCCCATCGTCAATTACAACCGGCGTCTGCACCGACTTCAGCACCTGTTCGGCATGGAAGAGCAGCGGGTTCGGCTGGAACTGTCGCAGAAAACGACCGACTTTCTGCATGTAGGGTCGTTTGACCGCCTTGCTCGCGCCTGTAAGCCACGGCGCGGCGATCTCCAGCACCGCTTGCACCGGCGAAGCCAGCGAGTACCTCACGTAGCCATGTTGTTGACATAGGTATTTCGCTACCGTCGTTTTGCCCGCACCCATCGGGCCAATCAAAAAGACATTTCGCACTCCGACAACGCCTCGCACTCCGACAACGCCTCCAGCTCAATTTCGATACGCGGATTTGGTTTGTCGATCTCAAAATCCATTTCTCGAACCAGCACCCATCGATCGTCGACGTATAGCACGCCCTCCAGAGCATCCAGCAATACTTTGTTCCGATTGTTCGTATCCGTTCGTCTTCGGTTTGACCAGTAATACCATATCCTTAAGACGACCTTTGTACCGGGCGGAGGCACGCACCAACCGGTCCGCTGCGCCCATTCGCGCGCCAACCACGCCGCGTCGCGTTTGAAACGCTCGGCCTCGCGTGACAACACTCGCATCCACCGCCCGGTCTTCGGGTGGACGAAATTTCGATAGGCGTGGTTGACACTCGGCGGAAGCGGAAGAACTAAGCGCATGGCGTGACCTCCAATCGTTTCATATGTTTTAGCGACGAAATCGGTGTTAACATGCCGCTTGTGGAGGTCCAGACCCACCGCACTGTGGAGCGGCGATCGCGTCGAGCAGTTGGGCCAGGTACGCTTGCTCGGCGCGGTACCGCTCATAGAGCTGGTTGGCGCGATCGGTGTGGCGATTCACGAGCCACATCGCCTTCGCGCAGGCGACGCGCTCACCGGCTTGTTGCAATTGGGCTTCGAGTAACGCCAGTCGTTCGTTCATCCTTGTCATCCTCCCCAAACTCACTTCGACAATCCTCGCAAAGAGGACTCCACGGATAGCGGACAAAGTGCCCGCACAGTCGGCATCTCGGTCTTTCCATCTTGCGCGCCCTTCGTTTGGACATGCTTGAAATCACGCCTTTCGTTTGTGTCGAAACGCGCTCTCAGGACGAAGAATGTACTCCTGTATGCGAACCTGACCGTTGACTTCCATCACCACTTCAAGTACCGTCGGCAATCCCCGCTTCCACTTAAGTGGCCTGGCTTCGACGACCGTCGCTTGTCTCTGCTCGTTTGGATTCGTCACGCCCGTCACCTCGATTCGTCGTCAGCGACAGCTTCCGGCGTCGCAGGCGGCTGACGGCGCTCGGACGGGTCAATGGGGATCCACACTCGCTTTGCGCCATGAATCAGTTTTCTCAGCCAACGCTTTTTGCGTTTACAGGCGTGCATTGCGCATCAGCCTCCTCTAAGCAACAGCTTGTCACCCCTCGTTTTCGCCGAAGTCTTCTTCATCGTCGCTCAGATCAATGTCCGCCAACACTTCCCTCAAGGCATCCATAGGCTCATCGAGGCTTTCTCCCTGTTCCCAAGCCTGATAGACACGATTTGCCGCCATGGCAAGCGAATGGAGATCGATCGCCAAGTTCTGTATCATGTGTCTGTAAATTTGCTCTTGATGATCCATGTGACCACCTCACACTTGTTGTGCTGTTTCCAACAAGGTTTCTACAGGATACAGGCACCCCACCACCCGAAATCCAATGCACGGCTCCGGCTCTTCACCGGGCGGCGGAGGCTTTCGTCTGCGATACCGCTCACGCCGAGCGTAGAACTCGACGATTTCGCCCGCGCGAAGCGGCGGTTGATGTTGAGGCGAGTATCGTCCAAGTTGCAACCACGCGTGCTTGCGCAAGAGATTGCCATGCCGATCCCGCACGTCGTACACCAGGGCCACGAGATCCCGATTCGGTGTGTGCCGACTCCACAAGGCGAACTCCGCTGTGTACCGCTCCAGTGTGGCCCGCATGGTCAGCGCCCCCTAACCGGGTCGAGATAGACCGCTTGCGACTTTTTGCCGTTGCTAGGACTCGTCACCGTCTTAAGCGTCACCCTGACCCGGGTGCCGACACATTTCCCTACAAGCGTTTCCAACTTCGAGACATAGTCGTTGTAGCCAATCGCCAACAGATCTTTTTTCAGCCACGCAAGGGCCTTCTCGTTGTCGGCGATGACTCTGTTGTGATAGACCTTTCGCCCCTTCATGGCCCCCTCGTCAACCACAAGCACCAAGAACAAGTGCTTCCCGTCGTTGCCCTTGTTCTTGCGGACTTCGGCTCGTTCCAGGCGACACATGTACTTGCCATCCGGCAACGGCTCGTATCCGCCGCCCCGAGCCGGCTCCACTTTCATGTACTTCTCGTCCAAGTCGGCCAGATTCATAGTTCAACCTCCTGTTCTATGTTGTTCCAGTGGTCGAGAGTATGAGTAGGCAACTCCTCTCTACTGGAGAGGGGAGTGGAAGATACGCAATTTTAGATTTCTGGTTCTTCACAATTCAGCAATGCCAATCACACACGGCACCTCGGCCTGTTCACGCACCCAATCCTCTGCGCGCTTGGTGATCGGCTCGTTTGTGTCGTCAAGCAGCGTGACGAGATCCCCACTTGGTACCGAGCGAATCACGATCTCCTCACACATAGGCCATTCGAACTTCTCGTCGACGATTGTCCCGGTCGCCGCTTGTAAGGCCTCCAACGGCGTTGCTGCAACGACGTAACCGTAGTTCTCGCCGTCTGTGATGTACCAGAGCTTGCTCATGACTCATCGTCCGCCTCCCTCACCCAAGCGAACAAGGCCTGCGGAATCGACAACTCCAGCCATTGCCCAGCTCGGTCTACGGACTCGACCCGACAATACAACTGACGAACACCACGGCCTGTACCGTCGGGGACATGCATGGCGAGAAAGGCTCCAGCGTAGGGATCGCCCACGACCTCGATCGGGCCAAACAGGTTGCTATCCCATCTGCTCGACGGCATATCAACTCACCACCAATGGCCCACCGCTCCGGGGCCCGTCTCCTCGTCGCAACACCAAGTTGAGCCCGTCCCGTAACTTGCGTGCCGTCGCTTCGTCTACCGTAAGCTCCAGCACGCCGTGCTCGTCCTGCATCATCACACGAATTCCCGAGTCCTCGGCGATCACTTGTACCTCAGCGCCCCGCACGCTCACCCGCATGCTGTCTCCTCCTCCCGCGTTCGTTCCTGCCGCGCCAACGTGGCCAGCGCCATGCGCTCCTCGTCCAACGCAAGTCTCACCTGCTCCGCCACAAGCTCGTGACCGAGTTTGTCGTCACGGCGAACCCCGAGCAGTGCTTGACTCGCGTCCACCCGGCGCTTCACCGCGGCATACAGCATCATCAAAGCCTGATATCGCTCGGTTGGAACCAGCACCACATCGTCACCGGGCGTCGCTCGTAACCGCACCACATCCACGCACGTGCGGGCTAACGACTGCGCCTCACGGAGATCGTGGTAGAGATCCAAGAGGGAATCCAACATCTCTCGATACGCGTGTGCGCGATCCCGCAATGCTCGATTGTGACTAGCCTCGCATTGCGCCCAATGCGACTGCAGTTCGCGGAGAAAATGATCGTAACATTCACAAACGATCGTCAGCCGGTTGTACACCTCAGCCACGGAGACGTCCCACGTCGTATCCATCCCGCCATGCCTCCCTCGCCTCGCGTAAAATGGTGGAGACTTCTGCTCGCGCCTCTTGTAAGCGCGCAAACGCCAAAGGTTCCGCAGGATCGTCGGCGTAATCGTAAGCCACCTCAGCGACGCGAAGACGTTCCACAGCCTCGAACAACGCCGCATGGTAGGCTCGGTAGACCTTGCTTGCCTCCCACGTCGTGGGTCGTCGTCCAACAACTCGATCAAGCATGATCACCACCTCTTACTCCTGCGTGGTTTGCAGGACAAATCAGTCGCGCGTCAGGATCGCCGAGATCAGATGCAGGTTGTCGCACTCGTCTGAGAACAACACCGAGCGTCTGTCCCGCGCCACTTGCATCCGAACGGTCTTGCTGGATTCCACTGCGCTCAACGTATCCAGCACATACCGCGCATTCAGCGCGACCTTGACCTCATTGCCCTTGAACGCAGTCAACGGCACTTCTTCCCTCGCGTGCCCGCGCTCCGCAGACCTCGACGTCAGTTCCAGCACGCCCTCCTTGACGTAGAGCGATACCGTGTGGCGCTCGTTCTCCGCCAGGATCGTCACGCGCTCAATGGCCTCTTCTAACCGTCTCCGGTCAACGCTGCACTCCGCCGCGAACTCCCGCGGCATCACCCGCGATGTGTCCGGATATTCGCCCTGGTACAGGCGCCCAAAGAGTTTCACGCCGTCCCACGCGAACATCACGTAACTCGCCGACTGGTAGACTTGCACCGTCTGATCTTCGTCCGCATTGAGCAACCTCGTGAGTTCTGTAAGTGTGCGCCGTGGGATCGTGCAGCGAATCGACATCTCCCGATCGACGGTTTGCGACACCCTCGCCAACCGTAAACCGTCCGTGGCCATCCAAATCAGCTTGCCGTCTTCGTAACCAACGTAGACACCCTCCAGGATCGGTCGCGCCGAATCTTGCTTCGACGCGGCGTACCCAACGCTTTCGATAGCGTCCACCAGCGTTTTTGCGGAGATCTCCACAGGCGCAATCCCCGTCATATCCGGCAGCGTCGGGAATTCCGCCGGGTCGAAGCCGTGCAGTTCCGCGTGCGTCGTACCTGCGTCAATCGACGCGCTCCTGTGATGCGGCGCGATCGTCGCGATGTCCACTGTCCCCTCGGGAAGCCGCCGAACGAGTTCCGCAAACAGCTTCGCCGGAAGCACGACGCCGCCCGGATCCACCACCGACGCCTGGACGGTCATGCGCAGCGCCACATCGTAGTCATAGGCACTCAACGTCACCTGACCTCGCTCCGCCTCAATGAGCACGCCCTGCAACACCGCCGCGGGCGCGCGCGTCTGCGCAATCCGCGCCAGTGCGCTCAGCGCAGGCTCCAGCACCTGTTGCTCGATCAGACAGCGCATGGCGTCTCACCTTCCTTTCCCATCAACACCTCGCGCAGCTTGCCGCGGTCCCACGGCGCGATTGCCTCAGGTAGGACGAGATACACCGTGTTGACGATCGTGGCTTTGCGGTGTTTCGGTACCGCCATAATCAGCCTTGTCTCGTCGCATGGGTGATGCGGGTCATAGGTCATTTGCGCCACGCGCTTCTCGTAGATCGGCGGGTATTCGCCTTCTTCCACGATCCCGAGACACATACCACGTTTCATTCGCACTCTGCTGTTCTCCCAAACCGCGAACTCAATCATCGAATCCCTCCTCACCTATGTGCGGTTTGCACGACAAGCGGCGTTATTTCGCCGTCGCGGTACTCGAACATCGCCATCCCCAAGGCCTCCGCGATCTCCCGTTCTAACCGGGCGCCTCGCGAGGACTCCCAGCCCGGCAGGAACACCACAGCGTGACAACCGAGCAGGCAGTGCAGCGCCGCTCGCATCCAATCGCCCCAAGTCCAGTCCTCGTCACCGCGGATCTCCGCCGGATTCACCACCGCCAGCCCCTGTGTCCTAAGCCTCGTCGCCGCCTCGTGAAACGCCGGGCGGTTGTAGTCCGGATAGCCGGACATGGGGCCGGCTAAGTACCAACGCCCATCCCGCTCCAGGTCTTTCAGTGCCACACGCACCGCCGCCTTTCGTGTTCCTCCACATATCGGTCGATGATTTCAAACCACCGCCCAAACCGCTCCCTTAGTGCCTGACCCGCCAGCGGGTCGAAATCCTCTAGTTCGACAATCAACTCATCCGCTTCGCAGGCGATGTTGATGAGGGCGTCTAGGTAGTCCTTCGAAACGACGGCCTCCATCGCATTCTCCTTTCAAAATGGAAACTTCTAAGTTGGTTTTGAACTGAAAAACGATCAGGTTGGAATCTAGGCTCGTAACCGTGTAGAGTTCGAACCTCCCATTCCTATCTCACTCTAAAGTTGACGGCCCTGTTGCTCTTACGTTACTTTCGCACCTTGGAAACTCGAGAGATTTGAACTGCGATCCACCCAAATACAAACCCCGCCACGACGGCGACGAAAAAAGGTACTACAATGGGTGCCAACAAGCCGAGGATCATCCCTACAAACGATGCCGCAAGCGCCACGATGAAAAGTGTGCCGAGCACTTCCAGTACATGGGTGTTTTCTTGAACTAATAGCCAAGCAGAAACCATTGAACTTATGAAAACTGCAATTACCGCACCACATCCGGCGCGTGCTTGAGGTGACGCCGTGTACAACAGTCGTTCCGTCTCAACAATCCAGTGCCACACCACATGCTCCCTCCTATCAACTCACCGTCTGCATGACACCCCACTGTTTTCGAACCCTTCGCAATGCCCGCCACACCGATGGCTAGGTCACGCCTAACCACCGCCCAATCTCGGTCTGTGAATACCCCGCGATTGTCCACCCGACAATCTCACGAACTCGAGGCGTCAATCCCGCCATGAACTCTCGAACCTCCACTTCGCTCCAGTACGCGTTGTTCTCTTGCATCGTTCTCACTTGCCTCCCGTTTCTTGTATTTGCTGATTCCAGCGCCGTTCGACACGTCCCAAAACTCGACTGACGTGCGTCCGCGAAATCCCCACGCGTTTAGCGATATCCTTCTGCGTGTATCCCAACCACGCAAACGCCAATACGCTTCGCTCTCGCTCTGACAACCGACCAGTGAATTCCTGCCACTCGACTGCGCTAAAATCCGCTTCGCAACGTAACCAGACACTTTCCGGATGCCCAACTTTGGATTTGTCACCTTCGTGCGGCACATCATCTAACGACGCAGTCTTCGGTCGACGGCGACCTTGGCGCAGGAGTAAACGCATCTCGTTCTCGATGCACCGAACCGCTAACGACGAAAACTTCGCTCGCGAAGGGTCATACACCCGCGCCGCCTTGCACAGTCCGAGCATCCCCGTCGCAACCAGGTCGTCGAACTCGACGCCCGCCGCAACAGCGCGGTGGCGAAGACGGTTCGCCACGAAATACACGAGTCCCTGGTTCTCGACAACCAGCCTCTCTTCTGTCTCGTTCATGGGATCACCCCCTACGATTGGGTGTCCCGTCATACACCGATCGCCTCCGCCGCCGCTTTAGACTCCTCATGCCTCTGCACCACGTCCCGGAAGATCTCCCACCTGTGCGGCAACACCATCGCGTATCGCACCAGAAACTCCTGTCGCTCCAGCCGTTGCCCAAGCACCGCGTTGAGCAGCGCGTTCGCCTCATCCATCGTCTCGGGCAACAGCGCGTACGGGATGTTGTTCGCCTTGAAGATCCGCTTGAGCAGCTCTTCCTGCCGCGGCGTGGGTCGTGTCAACATCTCCGCCGCCTCCCACCGCGTCTGCGGCGCTTGCAGGCCTCGGCGCTCCAGCGCCGCCACCTGCCGCTCTGTCGGCGGCAGGTCCATCCACTCCTCCTCGGCCCCCACGGCGCTCCGCGAGAGACCGATCTGCGCGTACGTCGCCGCCGCGCCCCAGGCCATCTCCGAGTCCGGCCCGAAGTACACGCGGTGCATCTCGGGTTTCGCACCCGGCTCGTCCGTGCTGAATCGCCCGTAGGCCACATACCAGCCGACCTGCGTCTGCTCGACTCGGACAAAGTTGCCGCGGAAGTCTTTCGCAAGCCACACACGCTCGCGAACCCGCATCCACCGAAACGCGCTCGCCGTAAGCCGCTTGGCGACCCTCGGCCCGCGCTCACCGCCGGCCCGCTCGCGCTTCTCGCCGCTCTCGTCCTTGTCCTCGCCCGCGAGCAGCCGATCCACCGTCATCAGCCGATGCACATCCGTGACCCCGACCACGTCGAGCACCAGACAGTCCCGCTTGAATATATGGGGCGCAATTCGCAGGCCTCGACCGACGCACTGGACGTAAAGACTGTGACTCCAGGTAGGTCGCGCCATGATGATGCAGGACACTTCAGGGCGATCAAAGCCCTCTGTAAGTACGCCATAGTTGCAGAGCACGTGAATGTTTCCAGCCGAAAACGCATCAAGGGTCTGTCGTCGCGCCTCTTTGGGCAAGGCGCCGTGCACCACCGCCACAGGGACTCCCGCCTGCTTGAATTCCTCCGCCAGGTGATACGCGTGTTCCACACTGGCGCAGAACGCGATCGTCAGCCTGTCGGAGGCCTGCGCCTGCCACGCCGCGACGATCTGTTTATTCACGCTCGGCGTGTCCACCGCGCCCTCGACCTCGGCGTCCGACCAGTCGCCGTCGTCCTTGCCTTCGAGACCTTCGACGATTTCGAGCTTCACGCTCTTGGGCGGCACCAAGAACCCCATGTCGATAAGGTCGTGGAGCCCGATCGCATAGGCCACGCCGTCGTACACCTTGCGCAGATCCGCCTTGTCGGTGCGATAGGGCGTCGCGGTTAGACCCAAGTGCACGTGTCCTTGAGGCACCGCGCCTAGGAACCCGAGCGCGTGGTAGATGCGCATGTACGTCCGCGCCGTCGCGTGGTGGCACTCGTCCGTAATAACAGTTGGTGTCGTCTCGTGCGCGTCCATCCAGCGCTCGAGACGCTCCGGCTGCGAGATCGTCTGAACACTTGCGACTGCGAAGTCCGCCTCGACGTCGTCGTCCGGGCCCTGGATCCGTCCGATCTTGACCTCGCGTCCCTTGGGAGCCAAGGCGTCGAACACCACCGAGAACTTCTCCAACGTCTGATCGAGCAACTCGTCGCGGTGGGCCAGGAACAACACCGGCCCACGTTCGAGACGTTCGACCGCGAACTGCGACGACATCACGGTCTTGCCTGCGCCCGTCGCAGCCACGAGGATGGGCCGCGGCTTCGGGTATCGTCGGATCGCGTCGACGGCCTCAACCTGATAGTCCCGTAACTTCAGTTCGTTTTGACGTTTGGCGGTAATGATTCTCAATCTCCATCACCCCGTGAATCGACACAGTTCAACTTTGCTGTTCAACGCGCGTAGCCTCGCACTGTCATCTGGAAGCACATTCAGCACACATGGCAACCAGTGCGGACGCTTGTAGGCACCGAAATGGTTGGAATAGGGAATGGTCAACACGCCTCCGTCGACCACATAATTCAGCACCACCCATCCCCGCTGCGAACGATCCGGCACGAAAATGAACAACTGACGGCGCTGAATCAAATCCAGCAAATACACTGCAAATGCTTTACTCATGCCGCACCAGAGAAAATTGTTTGGAGCAATGGTTAGCCCGTACTCTCCATCCACAGGGATGTAAGTCCGAAAGTGTCGTTGAAGTTCCGCGAACGATGTTCCGACGTGCTTCAACACATACATCCAAATCGCTTGTCGAAAATCACCTTTTGAGCGAATTCCATCCATGCGTCCTCGGAATATGGACTGCTCATCTTCTCCCACTTCATGATGTTCATCGACATCGTCAACACCTCATTGTTCCTATTGGATTACGCCTTTTGGCAAAGAACCAGATTCAAGCATGCTAACATCATCGAACTTGTGCTCTTCAGCGTACGCCTCCGTGACTGGCATCGAGATGTACTCCAACTTCCTCTGATCCAGATTCACGACTTCGCGACTCACCAACAGCATTCGCCCCGCTTCGCCCAGGCGAACGCCCGTCCAAACATGAATCGGTTTACCTTTCCAGCGCGGGCGCGAATAGTCGATTTTGTGGGGAGCATAGTTTCGCAACCGTTCGAGCAATTTCGCAGCTCCCGGATATTTGCGCCCCGTCTCCTTCGCGTAGATCTCCATCGCCTTTTGAAGCAGATCCCGCGGCACGCTGAAATCCTTGCCGAGTTCGATAATCCCCTCGTCAATCGCCGCCTTCACCACATCATTTGCACGCCAGTAATAGTCCTTTTCGCGCAGCATCTCTTTGGACTCCGTGATGTTGCGGCCTTCGCGTCGCATCTGCCGATAATGCAGCAACCCGAGATAGCACATGTACGACAGCGCCTCAGGCGTCCTCAGCCGTTCCACCCACCCCGGCCCTTGCCGCTTGAAGCGCTCCATCATCGGGTACAGAAGGATCCGTCGGAAGTAGCCATGGGTCGGATCCTTCGTGGGCGGCAACTCGTTCGCGCCGTAAATCAGCTTTGTCTGCGGTTTGAACTCGAACGACGCCTTGAACTTGCGCTCGGCTCGCACCACATCGTTGCCTATCCAGCCCTTCAGGAAGCTGGTGTCTTCAATCCCTGTGCCAGCCATGTCCGGTACGATGTCGATCGCCGCCCGAGTCAAACACGCTGAAGCAAAGCGATTGCGTTCGAGGCTTTGCACGCTCTCCGTCACTGCGTAAATCCCGAAGGCCTTCGCCAGCATACCGAGGAGCGTTGACTTACCGTTCTGGCCTGGCCCGTACAGAATGGCGTAGCACTCTTCGGACTGATCCCATCTGCATAGGCAATAACCAAGAAATTCGAGAATCGAGCGCCGTGTTTCGTCGTCAGGGAACGTCGTGCGGAAAAAGTCCAGCACGTCGACTTCTGCGTCCTTCATTGCAAGCGTCCATGACTTCGGAGTTCGGTGCCAATTTTCAAAGAACGGAATCGTCAGCTTCCAGTTAATCCGATGTCGAGGCGAGAACTCATGGATTCGCCAATCGTTGTCGAACGGATCACTCATGTCCAGGAGCCCGTTTTCAAACGGCACCAAAGGTTCAGTGTTCCAAACCTCGTGCACCCGAATGGATTCAACCGAATGGTCTTTGTCATGCTCGAGGTTGGTAATCAACATCCGCTTGATCTCTTCTGCGCGTGACCACGTCGCCCAGGTCGGCTTGATGGTCTCCAGGGCCTCCAGGATAAAGTCCCGGATGACTGCCTCGTCTTTTCCATCATCTGTAGGCGTCGTGTAGATCGTCCCGTCGTAGTAGTAACAGGATTGAAAGAAGTACTGTAGGTTGAAATCCTTTTTGATGAGAGTCGCCATGCGCCGGAACAGCAGGTGTTCTTTCCCCTTTTCCTCATCGACGTAGACGAAATATCCCTTCTTCGCCCGCGCCCATTTCCGAGCCGTGTGATTCGTAAACGGCTGTTCGCACCAGTTTGTGTTGTCTTCCGGCGCTTCGCTTAGATCCTCGGTCCAAGCGACAGGCTCGTGTACGATCACATCTTCGGGAACTTCCACCAAATCCTCTGCGCCCGCAGCAACTCGTGTCTCTCCGTTTGGACTTAACGCTTCCGCCGTGGTCTGCGTCGGGAGCCCATCCATCTTCGGCCCGTTCGGTTCTTCCGGAGCGCCATAGAGTCCAGGAAGCCCCAATTTCGCTGCGTAGGCCCTTCGCACGAACGTCGCCGGACTCGACCCACGTTGAAAGTGCCTGCACGCTGCACAAACACTCATCGGATCGAGTTCTTGGAATGTAGAACACAGAACAGCCATCGGTCGCGACGATCGGAACTTTCTCTCGGCCTCGCTCCAGTTGTATCGCTTGCCCGGTCCCACGTCATAGCCTTCCGACCATTTGTGAAAGAGGGAAGAGTCGGGGTTCATCGATTTCAGCAAACATGCCATCTTATGCCATATCGGTTCACTTACGATATTGGGGTCTTGCACATAAGCCTTGAACCTTGCACAGATGGTCGGCAATTGCTCTTCGACAAAGTCAGCGGGGACAGGCTTCCAATCGCCCGTGAACTCGCCGCCGTCATTTACCGCAAACACTGATTCTGTCCGCGTTAAGTCAATGCCCAACGCCTCGGCAATCCCGTCAATCGCCGCTTCGAGCTCGTCTGGCTTGTACAGCGCATCCTTGCGCCATTCTTCAACCGTGACCTTCACGATACGTCCCGATTTCGTGTGCATCGAACCCGGAATCCTCATCACTCTCGCAACGTCGGCCACGTTCAGATCGCTTGACAACACTCTTGCAAGCTTCCAAACAATCCGTCGTCCGCGCTCACAATCCACGTCGGGGCGCTCGAACTTGAAGTACAGGTGCCGTCCTCGACCTCCGCCCGAACGCACAACTGCGCTGGGGATGAAGCCCTTGTCCGCCAACATAGCCAACACGCGTTCGGCATGCGCCATGCGTTCCTCGTCGTCTTCCCGGCCGTGGTCGTCCACGTCCGCCCAAGCTCCTGGACAGGCCACCACGTCCTCCGCGCTGCCGCCAATCCAGCGCCCCTCCTGCGTCCGCTGCACTGGCTTGTCGCGCAAGCAGGTGCCGAAGTACCATCCGCATCGCGCCATGTCCGGGCTTCTGTACCCGCGGTCAAAGTAGTCGCGCAACGCATCAAAGTCCTTCGTGAGGAACGACCGCCGCGCCTTGACGGCCTTGATCGCCGTCTCCCGATCATCCTTCCGATTAGGGATGGGCCGGATCTCCACATAGCCGACGGCACCTTCGAACCACCATCGCAGAAAGTCGATCGACTCGCCAGAATCCCCGCAGAACACATGTTCATTCATGTGGCGTCGAATCGCCGAGTCGGAGATCTCTTCTCCATACTCTGCACATCTTGCTTCGAGTCCTCGGTAGCTTTCTCCAGCCAACCACCGAGCTTCGATCTCCCCGCGGATGGAAGAATCACACAACTCGCAGTCGCGTGGCATCCCTCTCACTCCCAGTTCTCGGAATCGAGACAGAAGGTTACAATCGGGAAACAATACACATAACACCAGTGTAAATGAAAGGTTTTCACTATTCTCTTTCCTTCCTTTTTTTCTTTTCTAGAAGTAAGGAGAATATAGGAGTGATCCGAGAGTGATCCTAGGATGATCCTAGAGTGATCCGAGTGGTGTAAGTCTAGAATCCCTTGTGCTGTAAGGGATTCTGGGGTATGATCCGAGTGATCCTAGTCAGAATTACTGTTGCACGAAAGTTAGTGCTTCGATTCGTTTACAGATAGTTACTGTTGTTAGCTTGTGGGATTATATGGATTATATTTCTTGTAAATGGTATCGAAACGAATCGAAGCAGTAATTTTATAGAGACATGTTTTCGACCCCGGATCACTCGGATCACACCCCGAGATCCCTTGTGGCACAAGGCTTCTCGGGATTTTGCAGATAGGAGCAACCTAGGAGCAACCCCGGATCACAGCGCCTTTTGCTCGGATCATTTCTCATGATGCATCCTCCAACCTGGTGATTTTGGCTAGGCGCTTCAGCGCTTGGGTGATCTCGACCTTCATCGGCAGTAACCATTTCTCACGGAACTCTAGCCAATCTCGCTCGCTGTCGAACCCGAGCCTCGGGTCGATGATCGGCACGATGTGGTACATGCCGTTTTCCCATCTCAACGTGGCGCCGCCGCATCGAACCGCGTTCAATGTCCACCCCAGCGTGTCATCGCTCACGACCTGAGTCAGAAGGACTTCCCATAGTCTGTGGTCGCTGACGAGATCCGGTCGCGGATCCCAGTTCCAATTCTTTGCATGCCAGTCGGTGATAGAGTTTCACCACCTATCATCATATGCTGAGACGAACAATATTTCGCATGCCGCATCCGATGGCACCACGGCAGGCGCGAACGCGTCTGAAGTGCGGAACACTCGCCTTTGTCGTGTCCCACGATTTTGCACCTGCCGAACGCCACAGGCGGGCGGTGCCTCCGCCGCCCGGCGCAGCGCGCGAACTGCGTCGGGACAACAGCGCGCATTGGGCGCGTAATGGTTGCAGCTCGCGCGCCGGGCACGGCGGCGGAGAACAGGGGTGTCGGAGATATTCAGTTGCCAAGGTCCGCTCTGACGCGGCACATCGCCCCGAGTTGCTTCATGTTGCAATTCGTGCTGTCCCATCCTGCTGTGAGTGGCGATACGCTCGCGCCGGGAACGCGCGCTCGGCGTCCCTGCTGTCACTCCTGCGGGCGTCGTCAGACACCCGAGAGGGTTCGCCCCTCCACTCCGCATCGGATTGTTCCGGTGCAGGGCGCAAGGGCGAGGCCTTGCGTCGTCTTAGCTTGGAATCTGCAATCCCTTGCAACCAATCACCGCGCCATTTTCATCTCGCACGAGCTCCGCTGGACTGTATACGTCGGTCCGCCCCGCCCGCGCCGCGGCCTGCGCAACTATCGTCGACGTGATGTAGACCGCGCCCTCCTCCGGATCCGGCAATCCGACAACATCACCGAACTCTGTGCTGAACACCGGAATCCCGTCGATCTCACCGACCTTTTTGCTGGTGCTCGCCACGCGAGCCACGGTCCCGGACGGCGGGATCTTTGCGATCACGGTGCCGTCGTCGTTGACGAACGTGAGCTCGTGGGGTGTTAAATTGATGATCTTCACTTAGCAACCCTCCAACTCGCGAATTTCAGTCACTCCATCAGCAATCTCCACGACTTCAATCGGGTCAACTTCGCCCGCGTAAACCAGCTCGCGCGCTTCATGCTCGTTTGCTGCCTCCACCTCAAACCCCTCGATGTGGCGTGATACAAACGTCACTCGATAGACCGGCACTTCATCAACACCTCCAATCCTTTCGTTCAGGGTTCGCCCCTCCACCGGGCGCTCGAAGCACGGACTCGAACCGCGAGCCTCCACGGGGTGATCAGACCCGTTTCAGCCGTTCCCCCCGAACCTTCAAGCGCCCGGCGCAGGGGCGGCACCCTGCGCGTCTCTAGGCGCTGACAAGGGAAGTGGGAGGACGCCCACCTCGCGGTGGGCTACGGTGCCCGCTGTTTTCGGACGCTACCATGGCGTCCAGCGCACAACGGGCGAAGCGACCACACCATACCAAGCCTTGCCAGAGCGGACCTCACCACGCCCCGCCATGGCCTGCCTTGCCCAGCCCGACCTGGCCGATCCATAATCTGGAGCGACTTGTTCGCCGCCCCACTCCACCTCCGAAAAAATCGGAAGTGGGGCGCGGAGGCGAACCCCGCGCTTATGCCGTCTGCTCCGTCGTTTCCGTCGCCTCTACAGCCGGTTGCGCATCTGCGTAGTACTCGTTTGCCGAGACCTTTGCCTGTCGCGCCGCCTCCTCGATTTGCTGTTTCATAGCTCGAATCTTCACATATTCAACTGGCGAAAGCCTCCTCACTGTCCTTGGCTTCGCAAGCGTGCTCCAAACCTGCGCTCCGCTGGACTGTTTCTCAAGCGTCAGTTCAACTACACGCCCCGATACCGGGAGCCCTTCGTACGCGCACGCGGCAACGAACGCATCCCAAACCCTCAGACTTGTCGGTGGCAACGACACAACCGCTGGCAGTTCGTGACCTTCTTCAAGTAGGTAGATTCGACGCAGTTCCTTGCATAATTTTCCACGACCATTTGGGCCAGAACCCCAGGCATTGAATGGACATTTTTGGCATTCTCTACTCACCCGTTCGCCGTCTTCGTTGATGAAGTGCCCCGTCTTCCCGTCCAACGAGGAGCAAACCGGACGTTCGAGACCTTCCACGAAATAGCCTCGCACTGGATGGAAGTACACAGGGATTCCAACAAGGGATTTTTTGGTTTCATCGGTTGCCTCGTTTTTCCAGACTTGTGCAGGATGAACGATTGTGTATCGTACGGCTGTTGCTTCGACATTTGAAACCTCTTCCGACAGGTCCTGCCCCAGCATCGCTGCGTATTGCTCGACGCTGACTCCCTGCTCTATCAGCGCCTGCACTTCTTCCTGCGTCAGTCCAAGCTTTTGTGCCAACTGCGGATCGTAAGCCACCATCTGGTTTTCCATGCCGCATTCCTCCCCTTGTCATGCCGTTTGGGTTTCCATCGAAAGCTCATCGTGCTGAGCTTCTGCAACGTAGTACATGTCTTGCCAGTTCTCCAATTGCAGGCAGGCTGCTCTGAACGGGCAACCTCCAAAATCGCTACAAGCCTGCGGATTTCGGCGAATGACACCAAGGCGTTTCTCGAACAACCTCGTTTGCACCTCAGCCCAGAGTTCGCGCCGTGTGAGTTCGAGCTGAGCTTCGTCGCGAACCACCAAATCCTCCGAAAGCAGTCGATCACTTTCCTCTTCGTACAACGCCTTCAGTCTTTCTCGGTACTCATCCAGCGTTTCCCCACGTCGAGGCTCTGTTCTCGGCTTGATGATGACTCGAACTAACGCGCCTTCTATTGGAAGCCCCAGAGCCATGCGAGCCGCCAAGACGTAGTAACTGATTTGGTTGTCCAATCCATACCGCATACGAAATTGGTCGAGTGATTGGCCGCTTGTTTTGTACTCTAAAAGCCACAAGCGACCATCAGGTGTGCGAACAATGGCGTCAATCTTCCCGGCCAGACGAAACGTTCGGCTTGCGCGCCCGGTCAACGGATTGACGATCGGAATGGAAAACTCATGTTCAACGACCACGGGTTCGTACTTTGGAAACCGCCTGATTGCGGCTCTTACCATGATTTCCAATTGAACCGACCTCAAAGGCAGTTTTTCGAACTCAACTGGATCTTTAATGCGAGTTGCGACTTCGTTCAGCCGAGCCAGCGCCGCCGCAACAGCTTCTTCTTCGGACTGACCTCTATTCCAAGCTTCCATGGCTGCGTGAAACGAGCTTCCAACATCTAACGACCACTGGATTTGTCGAGGCCGTAAGCGCAATTCGTAATGAAGATGTTCACGCATCGCACATCGCGCGCGTGCACTGATTCGGCTGTATGTGATAACTTCCACGGGATTTTCCTCCCTTCCCCTTGTCAGCCCGTAAACTCCGTGCTATCATGTGTGGTGCGTTTGACATTTGGCCTGTTCAGTCAGGCGCTCTCTTTTTCTGCCTCGTTCTCGTCCAATCCGTTGACCTCCATCGACTCCCAGCATTCCGGACAGAACCACGATGGCCCATCCTTTATCGCCGTATCTTCATCAAGCAAGTCTCCGCAGCACTCGCAGGTCAACGTCGTCTCATCCTCGTCGAACCATTCGCCTTCGTCGTGGAATCCGTAAAGCGCCGCGTTTTCTTCAGGGGTCATCAAGCGCCAACGATCGTAGCCAAGTGCGGACAGTTCGCTCATGCCACTTCGACCTCCCCATGAAGTGCTTCAAGGTCGGCAATTGTGTACCGTGCGCGATCCGCGTCGTTCCGGTCGGCGTCACACAACTTGGAAATAATGTCCTCATACTGCATGCCACTCAACCTCCCTCAACTGCTTCACGTTCCATCCAAGCGTTCGAATCGCCTGATCAACTGCCGGGTCGTTGTACTTCGCGTTGTATCGCTCCATGGCGTCTATCACGGTCGTCATGTCGGCAATCATCGCTCCTGTCCATTCAGGCCGTGTGTTCATGCTCCACCGTTCCTTTCATGGACTTCATGGACTCTTGGATTTCCGGAACTCTCGACAGAACCATTGCAATGTACGCATTCTTCGTAACCCCGAGCTTTTTCGCTTGCATCGCTAACGCTTCATCGAGATTCTTGCTAATGCGTACCGTTACTTGTACCCGCTCGGGTGAATTCACTTTGATTTCACCTCCGACAGCTTCAGTATATGGTGAATTCACCTTGATGTCAATATGACTCATTCAATTTGGGCTGCTTTTTGTGTAACATCAAAATGACTTCATTGTGATGTCGAGGGATCCTCATGGCCACGGATAAACGTCAGTTCACCTTGCGATTGAACGAAGATAACTTCGAGAAGATCCGCGTGATAGCGGAACGCTCCAAGCGTTCAATCGCAATGCAAATCGAATACGTCATTGAAGAGTTCATCCGCCGATACGAAGAAGAACATGGCGAGATTCAACTTCAGTCGGAGGAGTGATCCCCTTGCCCGAAACCCGCGACCGCGCCGAGGAGATCATCGAACGCTTCGTCGGGGTGCCTGTCCGCATGACCGTCATGATGGGCGGAAAATCGAGCCTTGTCCTTGACACCGTCATCCACCGTGTCTCCCGCCACAAGGAAGGCGGCCTCATCGCGCTGGACGGCGGCGCGTTCTTTATCGAAAGCGCCATGCTCGTCGAAGTGAGCCCGACGATGCTGGTTCTGCGCGACACCGAGCGCCGATGGTCACTCTCTGTCCTGCGTTGGAGCGACCTGCCCGAGGAGTTCAGACCTTATCCTCGTGGTCAGTGGGTGGACCCGCGGCCGGAGGACGACGATCCGTTTGCGGATTGAGTTGTCAAGGAGCCGAACTCATACTGCTTTGTGATCGGGTGAATTCCGACGCAATACTTCGTACACGTCCAGCTCGAGTATTTGAGCTAGCTTAATTGCTCGCTCAGGTCGCAATGTATTTTCCCCGTGCTCGTAACGCTGATAGGAACGAAGCGATATTCCCAAAATGTTTGCCACGTCTTGCTGTGTTAGATGCTTTGCGTTCCTTGCGTTCCGCACGGTTTCTCGAATTGCCTTCACCTCTCAGTCACCACCATGTTGACATGACGTTTAATGTCATGTTCTGCTCTCATCTTATATGACGTTTGATGTCATGTCAAGCGTTTGTGAGGCGTTTCATGTTGGATGAGTTTGCTCGTCGACTTTCGGAACTCATGAGGCTTCACAGTGCCCAAAAGAAAGACATCGCCGAATATCTCGGTGTAACTTATCGCCAGTTTCATCGGTACGAGACCGGTGAAGGAAAACCTGATTACTACGGTCTCTTGAAGTTGGCCGATTTCTTCAACGTCAGCCTGGACTATCTCGTCGGCCGCACCGACGACCCGACGCCGCCGAAGCGCAGCTCGTCCTCGAATGAGCCGGGTTCGTAGTCCGTTCAAGCGCTCCTCGACTGGCGTTGCGCCAGGTCGCGAACGTCGACACCGAGGATGTCGGACAGCCGAGCTGCGACATCCAACGTCGGACAACGCTTGTTGCTCTCATAGTTCTGGTAGGTCCGAACGTGAATCCCAGCACTGTCCGCAACCTCTTGTTGCGTCATGCCCTTTGCCATGCGGGCTGTTTTGAGAACACTACCGAGCACCTTTCACCACCTTCTTTGCATCGAACACGCACAATCGTGTGTGTTCTTGTTCTTAATCATACACGCACAATCGTGCGTGTCAAGGGTTTGTGATCATGATGCCGACGTTTTCAGATCGACTTGTCGCATTGCGAAAGCAATTTGGACTCACTCAAAAACAACTTGCTGGCGAACTTGGACTCCATGTGCGTGCGGTTCAAAACTACGAAGCTGGTCGCCTTCCCGACGCTGAAGTCCTCATCGAATTAGCGAAGTACTTTCATGTTTCGATTGATTATCTCGTCGGCCTCACCGACGACCCCACACCCCCTCGCCGCACCTCTTCATCCGAGCGGGATCCGTAGGGCGCTACGCGCTCATCGCGTCGTACGTCTCTCCGAGGATCGCCGCCTCGCATATCCTCAGCACCGCCTCGGGATCTCCCGTCGCCCGCGCGTAGCCCCTCAGCACACACAGCGTCGGCTGGCGCGTGCCGAGCTCCACCCTTGCGATCTGCGCCTGCGTCGTCCTTGCGCAGTACGCGACGTAGTCCTGTGTGACGCCCGTGTGGAGTCGAAGCATCCGCAGGGCTTGTCCAACCCACATCGTCTCCGTTCCTAATCACCTCCTTTAGGAATATTCCTAGATATTGTAGATTCGACTTTCCTCTTGTATTCTGTGAACCGTGAGCTCCCCTTCCCCACCTCCGCGCCTCGCCCCGCCATCCCCAAGGCGGGCGGGTGGGGCCATCAAAAAGACTGCTTTTCTAACCACTCAAGGAAATCTTCACGTCTGATTCTGTAGCGTCTTGGGCTTATCTTAGTTACTTTGAAGTCTTTTCTAGCCATAATCCTTCTGGCTTGCGATTCTGATACACCGAGCAACGAAGCAAGTTGTTTTGCGTCGAAAAGGAGTGGGATCTCGTCAGGCTTAAACACTTGATGAAACACGGCCATCGAAACCTTGCGACACCTCCTTGGATTCGGATTGAAAGAACTCTTCGAACTGTTTTCCTGTCGTAGCGAGCAGTTTTGCGATAAAATCGTTACCAGGTCGTCGCTTGCCACTAAGAACTCGATACACTGTCGTGTAAGACACTCCCATGCGATTCGCTAGATCACGTGGGCTCAAATTCTGTTCAAACAGATACGATTGAAGCCGAGAAACCTTGAGTTTAACGCCCACACTGCCAACTCCCTCCATTTCCTTCTGGCAACACTTTACCACCATACAAAACCACGAGTCAATAGATTCGGCATTCATTGTTGCCATTAGGCAACACGTCATGTACAATACAGATGCACGAGGGGGTGAGTTGATGGACGCTCTCAATTTCGGAGAATATCTCCGTTCTCTGCGCATCGCCAGAAAACTGTCCATTAACCAACTAGCAGAAAAAACCGGGATTAGTGCAGCTCACATTTCTCGGTTGGAACGAAACGTTCGTGAAGTACCTAGGCCGGATACTCTGAGAAAATTGGCTCTTGGGTTAGGGGTACCGTTTGATGAGTTGTTGCGTGCTGCTGGTTATTCTGAAGAGCAGTACGAGTACAACACAAAGGTGCTATCACGTCGACTACAACGTCTTCGCGAATCTAAAGGGTTGTCGCTATCGGATGTTGCTCATCAAGCAGGTATTTCCGAGACCTATTTGGCTCGTCTAGAGTCCTCAGAAGGCCGTTTGCCTGGAGTCACAACATTGCACCGTTTAGCCCAGATTTTCGACGTCACTCCTGCGTACTTGGTAGGCGACACAGCAGATCCAAAGGACAATGGACCTCTTGATGCGTGGTATCAGCCTAAAGACTTAATTCAGTGGCTGGAAGAATCGGAAGTCATGTTTGACGGACAGCCGCTGACGGATGAAGACAAGCTCAAGATAAAACAAATTTTAGCGGTTGTGTTCATGGATGCTAAGCAAAAAAATCGGAGACCATAGACCTTTCTGAGGGATGACAGGCTATGGGCAAACTTTCGATGATCAGACGAGTGGTCTTAGAATTAACCACCAAATTCAACACCTGTGACCCATATACTCTCTGTGAGTTACTTGAAATTGAATGGCGCATGGTTGCGCTTCCCGGCAGCGTCCGCGGACTTTACGTCCCTGTTCCCATACACAACAAACGTTATGTACTCATTGACAAGGATATCGTACCATCTTGGCAACGCTATGTGTGTGCGCACGAATTGGGACATGACGTGTTACATGGCGAGTTGTTCAAAGAAATTCACATCGACACATTCAGCACGTTGTCAAACGGAGACCACCACGAATTTGAAGCACACGCTTTTGCCACGTTTTTGCTGATGCTAGAGCACAAACCGCAAATCCCCTTTCCCTTTGAACTTGTCGTAAAAGCCTCAAACAACAAGGACAGTCGAGAACTTGCACATATTTTGCGGGATCGAACCGCGGAATATTGTTGATGTTCGACGGGGTGTTGTTCACGTGACTACGGGTCGTGTTTTCTCATACACCACCAAGTCAAACGAGAAGAAGTATGGCTATACGATCACGATTACGCCAGCGGATCCAAGGACAGGAAGATATCCTCAAGTGACCCGCAAGGGATTTAAAAGTGAACGAGCTGCAAAGTCAGCGATGATGGAACATCTCCGCTCATTGCAAGACACTCCGGTCGCACTCGCGAAGTCAATGACCTTGCATGAATGGGCAACTCGCTGGTTTGCTGAAAAATCGTCATCCCTGCGTCCATGGACACATCGAACTTATCATCACGTTTTACGGGCATATATACTCCCCGAACTCGGTAAGATACCAATCGCTAAAATTGAAGCACGGCATATCCAAACTTTGTATCGCAACCTTAGCAAGCGATTGAAGCCGGTTACTGTGCACCGAGTACACCGTATCCTCAAAACGTGTTTGCTCGCTGCGGTAAAAGCCGGATACTTAGATAAATCACCATTTGTAGATGTGGAACCACCGGAAAGTAAAACACCTCCCAAGCCTGTACTATCTGTAAACGATGCCTTTCGCCTATTAGAGTGGCTGCGAGAACATCGACCAACAGGTTACATGGCGGCATACTTGGCTGTACATACTGGAATGCGCATGGGTGAGATTGCGGGGTTGCAATGGAAAGACGTCGATTTAGACACCGGCTTGATACAACTCGAACGAACTCGCTACCGTCCCAAAGGCGGCCAGGATTTTTTAGGCCCTCCAAAAACATTTGGGAGTCGCCGTCGCATTGTCGTCACGAAAGAAGTTGTCGATGAACTTAGAAGGTGGAAGCAGTCTCAGCAAGAAATTGAACGTGAATCGTGGACTCCGGAATCGTTTGTCGTTCGCCTACCGAATGCCGCGCCACCGTCACCTGTCTCCTTTAACAACGCGATTCAAATCGCCAGAAAAGAACTTGGGTTGCCGCGAGTGTCCTTTCATGGATTGCGACATACACATGCAACGTGGTTGTTGGAAAGCGGCGTCGATCTCAAAGTTGTGAGCGAGCGCTTAGGGCACAGTTCCATCACGGTAACAGCAGACATTTACGCCCACGTGACGGATGCACTACAACGAGAGGCGATGGAGAAGCTGCAACGAATGATGCATTCGAGGCGAGCAGACCATGCTAACTCTGATGGCGAGGACTTGTAACTTTCTTGTTACCCCTTATGATCACGAACCGCCGAGATACCTCTTGCTACAAGGGATCTCGGCGGTTCGTGATTACGAAGTGAGTGGGCCCACCAGGACTTGAACCTGGGACCAACCGGTTATGAGCCGGCCGCTCTGACCGACTGAGCTATGGGCCCTCGCACTTCTCTTCACAGTATATCACATCGCGACCATGTTGTCACTGCGAAGAAGCGCACCGCGGGGCGAAGGTGGAAGCGTCGCGATCGCACCACACAGATCAGGCAAACGCGAGGGGCCCTAACTCCAGTCCCTCAAACAACACGACGCGAGCCGGCGCCGCATCGATGCCTGTCAGCTTGAGCGGCAGGGCCACCATGGCATACTCGCCGGCCGGCACGTCCTTCAGGCGCAACCCCTCGAGCACCACGATGCCCTGGGACAGCAGGGTGACGTGCGTCGCGTGATCCGGCTGGGATCGCTCGACGCCGAGGCCGTCCGTTCCCACGCCGCGCACGCCGATCTCGGCGAGGTACCTGGCGCCGTCTTCCTTCAGATAAATGAATTCGAAGTTGAACGTCTCCTCGAACGAGTTCCGCGTCTTGAAGAGGAGAAACTCGCCCGCCTTCGGCGCGTGCGGCTCGAGGTCGTCGCGCGTGATGCCGTCCTGCACGCCGGTGAGATCGATCACGCGGCACGGGCCGATGAGCTTGTCCAGGCCGACGGCCTCAATGGTCTTGCCGCCCGGCACCATGTGCAGCTCGGCGTCGATGTGCGTGCCGGTGTGCGCGTCCAGGTGCAACCGGGTCTCGTGCGCAGACCCGGTTTGAAAGTCGGACGTGGTCTCGAATTTCGGCCGCTTGTCATCTTTGTTTTTGTATACCTGCATGCCCTCGTGGATCAGCATGCTCACGTCGTACACCTTCGCCATTTACCGCTTCACCTCCACGAGGTGTCCGACGGCCCGCTCCAGATCCTGCATCGGCGACTCGTTCCCGTAGAGCGGCCACCACAGGCCCGGGTTGGGCTGGACGAGATCGTCCGAAGCCTTCGGGCCCCACGTACCCGCCTTGTACGTGTCAAGCGGCACGCGGCCCTCGGCGAACGCGTTGGCGATGGGATCGACGAACTTCCACGCGAGCGCCACCTCGTCCCAGCGCGTGAAGAAGGTCGAATCGCCGTGCATGGCGTCGTGCAGCAGGCGCTCGTACGCCTCGGGAGACTTGTCCGCCGGTTGGCTGAACTCGAGCGCAACCGGCACGACGACGTTCTCCGTGCCCGGCCGCTTCACGTTGAGCTGCAGGTACATGCCTTCGACCGGGTTGATGCGGATGACGAGCAGATTCGGGCCGAGCTTGCCATCCTGGTTGAAGTACAGGTGCTCCGGCATGTTGCGGAACTGAATGACAATCTCCGTCGACTTCTTCGGCATCCGCTTGCCGGTGCGGATGTAGAACGGCACGCCGGCCCAGCGGAAGTTGTCGATGAAGAGCTTGGCCGCGACGAAGGTCTCCGTCTTCGAGTCCGGCGCTACTCCTGGTTCCTCGCGATAGCCCGGCACGGACTTGCCGTCGATCTCGCCCGCGGCGTACTGCCCGCGCACGACGTACTGCCCGACCTCCTCCTCGCGGAAGGCGCGAAGCGATCTCAGCACCTTCACCTTCTCGTCGCGGATGGCCTCCGTGTGCAGCCGGCTCGGCGGCTCCATGGCGACCATCATGACCATCTGCAGCATGTGGTTCTGCACCATATCGCGCAGCGCCCCGGCCGACTCGTAGTACGAGGCGCGGTCCTCGACGCCGACCGTCTCGCTCGACGTGATCTGCACGCAGGCGATGGAGCGGTTGTCCCACAGGGGGCCGAACATCGAGTTGGCGAACCGAATCACCTCGATGTTCTGCACCATCTCCTTGCCGAGGTAGTGATCGATGCGGAAGATCTCGTCCTCCGAAAACGCGGTCGACAGCTCCTGGTTGAGTTCCGCCGCGGACTGGTAGTCGTGTCCGAACGGCTTCTCGATGATGAGCCGGCGCCAGCCCTTCGTGTCGGCAAGCCCCGCCTTCTTCAGGTTGAGCGCCGTCTCGCCAAAAAAGCGCGGCGCCATCGAAAGGTAAAACAGCCGGTTCCCGCCGTGATCCTTCTCGTTCTCGATCTCGGCCACGAACTCGGCGAGCTTCCTGAAGTCATCCTCGTTGTCGACGTTGCCCGAGATGTAGTGGATGCGCGGCGCGAGGCGCGACCAAACCTCGTCCTCCACGCCCTCCTTGACGAACGAATCGAGCGCCTTGCGCACCTCGTCGCGGAACGAATCGTCCGTGTAGCTGCGGCGCGCGGTTCCGACGATGCTCATCCCGTCCGGCAAGAGCCCCTTTTTCTCCAACTGATACAGCGCCGGGAACAGCTTGCGGTGGGCGAGATCGCCCGTTGCGCCAAACAGCACGAAGACGTGCGGTGGCACCTGCCTGCGGGTGTTGACCTGGCTCTCCACTCCCATAGCACTCCATCTCCTCTTTGTATATCAGTCCGGTTCCATTCTACACAAAGTCGTCACAGACATACAGAGGCCGAGCGGATGCCCACTCGGCCGTAGTCTTCGATCTTTCGTCCGATGTTATGTCGCGTCCCGCACGGCCTCGTTCGCGCGCTGCTGCTCGCGCGCGAGTTCCCACCGGAGGTACGCGTGAATGAACGGGTCGATCTCGCCGTCCATCACTGCCTGCGTGTTGGACGTCTCGTAGTTCGTCCGGTGATCCTTCACCAGCGAGTACGGGTGAAACACATACGAGCGGATCTGGCTGCCCCAGGCGATTTCCTTCTGCTCGCCGCGCAGCTCGGCGAGCTCCTGCTCCCGCTCCTCCCGGCGCCGCGCCGCCAGGCGCGATTTCAGGATCTCCATGGCGCGCGCGCGGTTCTGGATCTGGGACCGCTCGCTCTGGCACGTGACCACGATGCCGGTCGGGATGTGCGTGATGCGAACCGCCGAATCGGTGGTGTTCACGTGCTGGCCGCCCGCGCCTGTCGAGCGATACGTGTCGATGCGCAGCTCCTCGGGCCGGATCTCAATGGAATCGTCGTCCTCCGCAATCTCGGGGATGACGTCTACCGATGCAAACGACGTGTGCCGCCGCCCCGACGCGTCGAAGGGGGAGATGCGGACCAAGCGGTGGACGCCCTTCTCCGCCTTCAGGTACCCGTACGCGTTGTGGCCCTTGACGAGCAGCGTGACGCTCTTGATCCCCGCCTCCTCGCCGGGCAGGTAGTCGAGCACCTCGACCTTGTACCCGTGATCTTCGGCCCAGCGCGTGTACATGCGCAGGAGCATGGAGGCCCAGTCCTGCGACTCCGTGCCGCCCGCGCCGGGGTGAAGCTCGAGGATGGCGTTGTTCTTGTCGTACTCGCCGGACAGCATCAGCTGCAGCTCGAACTCGTCCATCTCGGACTTCAACTGGTCCGCGAGGCGGTTGGCCTCGGCGAACAGGTCGTGATCGTCCTCCTCCTGCGCGAGCTGGAGCGCTACCTCGGCGTCCTGGTGAAGCGATTCGAGCCGCTTCATCGTGTCGACGACCGACTTGATGCCGTTCATCTCCGCGATGATCTTCTGGGCGCGGTCGGGATCGTCCCAGAAGTCAGGCGCGGCCATCAGCGCCTCGAGCGTGGCGATGCGGTGCTCCTTGCCCGCGACGTCAAAGAGACCTCCCGAAGTCCGCCAACCGGGTGGCCATGCTCTTCAACTCTTGGCGAAGCTCGCCGTACGTCTCTGCCATGAGATGCATCACTCCTTGCTGTGTTTCGCTGGCTATTGTATCAAACGGGGGGCCGCCGCGTGCGCGCGCTGGACGGCGTCACCGCGGCCGCTTGCGGCCTTTCAGCCTGCCTCGGCTTCGCCGTGAACGGGCCAGGGCCGGCGGCGCAGCGAAAACCCATGCGGCGGGATGCGGCACCCGCGCCGCGCCGTCAGCCTCCCTGCACCGGCACGGCGCCGTGCGCCACCGGCTGCTGCGGGACCGCCTGCACGTTCGCTTTGAACACGTAGAGGATGACCTCTTCCTCGATGGAATGAATCATCGCCTCAAACATCTCGAAGCCTTCCTTTTGGTAGATGACGAGCGGATCGGCCTGCCCGTACGAGCGCAGGTGGACGCTCTGGCGGAACTGGTCCATCGCGTCGATGTGGTCCATCCACTTCGAGTCCACCGCGCGCAAGAGCACGAGCCGCTCGAGCTGATGCATGATCTCGCCGAGCTCCTCGCGCCGCTTGTGGTAATTCTCTTTCCCGAGCTCTAGCAACCGCACCTTGATCTCGTCCCGGTCCAGCTTGCGCAGCTCCTCGACCGTCACCTGGCCCGGGTGCAGGAAGTGGTGCTCTGCGTACTGAATGAGCGCCTGCAGATCCCAGTCCTCCGGCACCTGCTCTTCGGAGCAGTACACCTCGAGCATGTGATCGATGAGGTCCTCGAGCATGCCCTCCACGATACTCTGCAGATCTTCGCGCTCGAGGATTTGCCGGCGCTGGCGGTAGATGACCTCGCGCTGCTTGTTGAGCACGTCGTCGTAGCGGAGCACGTGTTTGCGAAGGTCATAATTGTTGCCCTCGACCTTCTTCTGCGCCCGCTCGATGGCGTTGGTCAGCATCTTCTGCTCGATGGGCTGATCCTCGTCGAGGCCGAGGCGGTCCATCAGACGCTTGATGTTGTCCGATCCGAAGAGCCGCAGCAAGTCGTCCTCGAGCGAGAGGAAGAACTGGGACGAACCCGGATCCCCCTGGCGCCCCGCGCGGCCGCGCAGCTGGTTGTCGATCCGCCGGCTCTCGTGCCGCTCGGTGCCGATGATGTGCAGGCCGCCGAGCTCCGCCACGCCCTCGCCGAGGATGATGTCCGTGCCGCGGCCCGCCATGTTGGTGGCGATGGTCACCATGCCGCGCTGGCCGGCGAGCGCGACGATCTCGGCCTCGCGCTCGTGGTGCTTGGCGTTCAGCACCTGGTGCGGGATGCCGCGCTCGTGCAGCATGCGCGAGAGGATCTCCGATTTTTCGATGGACGTGGTGCCCACAAGCACCGGCTGCCCCTTGGCGTGCCGCCGCGCCACCTCTTCCACCACCGCGCGGAACTTGGCCCGCTCCGTCTTGTACACGACGTCGTCGAGATCGACGCGGATCATCGGGCGGTTGGTCGGAATGACCACCACGTCCATGCCGTAGATCTCGATGAACTCCTTCTCCTCCGTCTTGGCGGTGCCCGTCATGCCGGCCAGCTTCTCGTACATGCGGAAGTAGTTCTGGAGGGTGATGGTCGCGAGCGTCTTCGACTCGTTCTGGACCTTGACCCCTTCCTTGGCCTCGATGGCCTGATGCAGTCCCTCGCTGTAGCGGCGGCCGTGCAGGATGCGCCCGGTGAACTCATCGACGATGTGCACCTCGTCGCCAATCACGACGTAATCCTTGTCGCGCTTCATGAGGCCGTGCGCCTTCAGCGCCTGCGTGATGTGGTGCATCAGCGTGACGTTGTCGGGATCGAACAGATTCTCCACGCGGAAGAACTGCTCGGCCTTCTTCACGCCGGACTCGGTCAGGTTGGCGGTGCGCATCTTTTCGTCGATCTCGTAATCTTCCCCGGGCTTCAGGCGGCGCACGAACATGTCCGCGCGGAAATACAAATCGGCCGACTTTTCAGCCGGTCCCGAGATGATGAGTGGCGTCCGCGCTTCGTCGATGAGGATGGAGTCCACCTCGTCCACGATGGCGTAGTGGAGCTTGCGCTGCACCATGTCCTCGAGCGACATCACCATGTTGTCGCGTAGGTAATCAAAGCCAAACTCGTTGTTGGTTCCATACGTGATGTCCGCGCGGTACGCCTCGCGCTTCTGCGCCGGCGTCATGTCGGGACCGTTGTAGCCGACCGTGAGGCCCAGGAACCGATGCACCTTGCCC
>Ga0167615_1000070_pt1 | contig 37905 bp, 35 predicted proteins | sample BED_Mat_host_9_1_FD_111800 | JGI IMG/M metagenome (GOLD analysis project Ga0167615, IMG submission 111800) | Extremophilic microbial mat communities from Yellowstone National Park, USA - BED_Mat_host_9_15 (v2) (version 2) | ecosystem: Environmental > Aquatic > Thermal springs > Hot (42-90C) >... | reverse complement strand
TGGACCGAACAACTGGAAAGCCTCCCGCACGAAGATACGACGGGCTATCCAATTCCACGTGTGGACTCGAAATTCCTGTCGAAAATGAACACAAGCCCGAAAAACGGGCGCGAAATGTGGGATGATGAGCCCCGTCTCCTGCGAATCGAAGCCGCGCACCTCCTGCAGGTAGGTCGGCATGCCAAAGAAGATGGCGTAGAAGATGATGTTCACCGTGGTGAATTGGACGAGCACCCACGTGAGCGACTTGTAGCGCTTGAAAAAGCGCAAGCTCAAGAACGGGCTCGGCGCCACGTGCTCCCGCCATCCGAATGCCGCGAACGCCACGGCGCCCGCGGCGGCCGCCCAAAAGGCAGCGCGCCCGGTCAGCGACAGTAGAAACACGAGCGACGTGACAATGGCGAGGATGAACAGAGTGATGCCGGGCAAATCGATCTCCCGCAACACCTCGCGAACGCGCTGGCGTTCCTCCCGGCGCGGGTTGGGGAGGATGAACACGGCGAGCCCAAAACTCGCGACGACGAACGGAAAGTTGACCAGGAAGATTCCTTGCCAATCCAGATAGTTCATGATGACCCCGCCAATGGAAGGTCCAAAGGCGGCGGCTCCCGACGAGAACACCGACAAAAACGCGAGAGCCTGAGCCTGCCTGTCCGTGATGACATTGCGCACAATCCCCATGCCCGCGGGGTAGATAGCCCCGCTCCCCAACGATTGGATGAGGCGGAAGACCACGAGCCACGTGAAGGATGGTGCGAAAGGAGCCAACGCGCAGGACAGCGTCACAAGTGCCAATCCGATGAGAAACAGGGGCTTTCGCCCGACGAGATCGGCCACCTTGCCCATGATGGGCTGCGCGACGGCGCTCGCGAGGTAGTACGACGAGATGAGCCATGATGCCGTGGTAAAATGGACGTGAAACACGTGTTCGAATTTGGCCATGGCGACGGAGATCATCGACGAGTTGAGCGGGTTCAAAAGGACGCCGAGCGCGATGGTGATCAAGAACAGGGCCCGGCGCCCGCCGCGCGGTTCCCTTCTGGACACGGTCGTGGTGGTAGACATGCGCGTTCCTCCTTGCATACTCGGGTTGAATTATACGCTTCTCGAAAGATGTCTTCCAAATCGTTGGGGGTGTTGGGATGCGCGCGGTGAGGGTTGTGGATGAAGCGCAGTTGCGCGCTTGTCTGTCGATTCGGCGGAAGGTCTTCATTGAGGAGCAGCGGGTTCCGGAAGCCTTGGAAATCGACGAGTTCGACCAGCTGGGTCGCGCGGTTCACGTGCTGCTCTACGACGATAGCGGTGCGCCGGTGGCAACGGCGCGGTTTCGCCCGTACCATCCGGGAGACTCCGACACCGCCAAGGTGCAACGCGTCGCCGTCCTCGCGCACCTGCGCGGCCGGGGCCTGGGCCGGCGCGTCATGCAGGCTGTGGAGGAACTGGTGCGCGAAGCGGGATTTCGGGAGATTGTGCTTGACGCGCAGTTGCACGCCGAGCGGTTCTACGAAAAGCTCGGATACCGGCGCGCTTCGGACGATGTGTTTGACGACGCCGGCATCCCTCACGTTAGGATGCGCAAGTCCCTCATGTGAGGCGCGCGATGACGTCCTTCTGAGCCGGAAATCGGGGCGTCACCTCGTCGCGCGATACGAGCTCGAAGTCCTCAAAGTCAAACCCCGGCGTCACCATGCAGCCCACGAGCGCGAACGCGGCGCCGTCTCCCGGCGCGAGCTCAGCCCCAAAGATGGTGCCGGCGGGAACCAAGACTTGGGGTTCTCTGCCGGGCACGTCGGGCAGGCCCAGTTCCCGTGCCTCGTAGCGCCCGTCTGGATGGAACAGGTGCACGACGACCGGCCGGCCGTGGTGAAAGTACCACAGCTCGTCGGAACGCAAGCGATGTAGCCGAGACACGTCGCCCTCCGGCAGCAGGAAGTAGATGCTCGTCGCCGTGCGGCGCGCGCCGCCATACGCCTCCACGGTGGCCGGATCGCGTAGATAGCGCGGAGAGTGGTAGATTTCGCGATAGTATCCACCCTCGGGGTGCGGGGTGAGTTGCAGGCGTTCGATCCATCTGTGCGCGTCGGCGTTCATGGAAGACCTCCTTCACTCCACCGCGCCCGGCGCGGGGCCGTTCGGCCATTTGAATCGGCCCCGATGTTTTGGCACGATAGAGGACGTTGATTCACGACGATTATCGCACAGGCGCAAAATTCGGGAGAAGGTCAGGTGCTTTGCTTTGAAACCTATCGATGTACAGGCGGTACAGGCTGCGTTGAACCGCTTTGTCGGGGACGATGTGTATCTGCATCTGGAGACGACCAACGGCGCGTACGCCGCGCACCGGTTTGGCCAACCGATGGCGGTGTGCGCCTACATTCGAAACGGGCGCGTTCGCTTTGAGCGGGCGGCCATCGCGGGGAATCGGCCGTACCGCGTCGGCCTCAAGATGGAGCAGGGCTGGATTTACGCGGAGGGCCTCACCGATTACGAGGTGGACGAGAAGGGCCGGTTGCTCCTGGCTGGCCACGATGACGAGGGGCGTCTCGCGGTTGCGCTGCAGCTCTCACGCACCCCCTGGCCCATGAGCGCACTTGAGGAGGAGGCGTGATCGATGGCACAAGTGGAAAAGACTCGTCACCTGTTGCTCGTGTATCCTCATCCAGACGACGAGTCGTTCGGCAAGGCTGGGACCGTGATTCTGTTCACCCGCGCGGGCACGCCTGCCACCCTCATCTGTGGCACGCTCGGCGAGTTGGGGCGCAATATGGGCAACCCTCCCATCGCCAACCGGGAGACCCTGCCGAAGATCCGGCGGAAGGAGCTCGAACAGGCGTGCGAGATCCTCGGCATCCGCGATCTCCGGCTCCTCGGCTTGCGCGATAAAACCGTGGAATTTGAGGATCCTGAGCGGGTGGCGGATCGCATCGAAGCGGTCATTCGCGAGGTGAAACCGTCCATTCTGATGACGTACTATCCGGGACTCGGCGTGCATCCCGATCACGACGCCATGTCGAATGCCGCCGTGATCGCCGTGAAGCGGCTGCCGAAGGAAGAGCGGCCGGTCATCTGGGGCTCGGCGGTGGTTCACGAGCCCGAGAAGATCCTCGGCGAACCCGACTTTGTCATCGACGTGTCGAGCGTCCTCGAGGAGAAGCTCGCGGCGATGAAGGCGCACCGCTCGCAGTTCTCGGGCATCTTCGCCCGGGTGGAGGAGGCGCTCGCCGCGGGCGGCCAGGCTCGCGAGGAGGTCCTTCGCCTTTTGGGGACGGAGCGGTACTGGGTGTATCGGATCGACGATTGAGGGGGAGGCCGCATGATCCGCGTCCTGTTTGTGTGTCTCGGCAACATCTGCCGATCGCCGATGGCAGAGGCCGTCTTTCGCGACATGGTGCGCAAAGCCGGCCTCGAGGGTGAGATTGAAGTCGACTCCGCCGGCATCGGCGACTGGCACGCGGGCGATCCGCCGCATCACGGGACGCGCCGCGTGCTCGACCGATACGGCATCGACTACGCGGGCATCGTCAGCCGGCAGATTCGCCCGGAGGACCTCGAGCGGTTCGACTACATCGTGGCGATGGACGAGTCCAACATGCGCGCGCTGGAGCGGCTGGGCGCGAAGCGGTCCGATCGCGTCTTCCGGCTGCTCGATCTCGTCCCGGATGAGCCGGATGAGGTGCCGGATCCGTATTACGACGGCCGCTTCGAGGAGGTGTACCGCCTGGTGCGCCTGGGCTGCGAGGCGCTGCTCCGCCGCATCCAGGCCGATCTCGCCACGGCATAAGGCAGATGGCGATAGCTTTCTGACCGCGCGGGCCCTGGGACACCGGGGCCCGCCTTTCCGTTGGCACCTGTGCGCGCGCGTCGGCATACACATGGGCGAACGGCTGAATCAGGTGGAGGATGCGATATGACGACCGTGCATCGAAACCAGCTGCGGCGCGTGCGCACGGTGTTTCTCCCGGGCGCATTTCCGGATGGTCCGCTCGCCGGGCGCACGCTTGCCGCCGTTCGCGTGCCGCGCGGCGGCATGTATCAGGTCTGGATCGGTTGTGGCGACGACGTGGCGGCATGGGCTCGGCGGGCTCGCGGGCGGCTCGGCGGCACCGTGGCCATCGGCGCGTGGGTGGATGAGGGCACCTTTGAGTTGACCGTCGAGCGGTGGCGCCCGCTCCCGGCCCCTGCGGCAAAGGAGGGCGGCAAGCGGGTGTTGGGGCTTGCGCGTCCACTCCTGTTCGCCATGGCCGCCGCGGATCGCTACTTCATGGAGGCGCACCGCGGCGCGGCCGATGCCCAGATTGTGGTGCGCGGCCCGAGCGGCGAGCACTGGCCCGCGGGCACGTGGCGCGACTATCTCCCGCAACGAGCGCACCGATCGCGTTAAAAAAGATGACGAGATCGCAGAAAAACCTTTAATTTTGTTAGGTAATCTTACAAAATGCGTTGACCCCCCTCCTGCGATGCGCTACGCTACAGACAACAGGGCACGCCCTGGTCCGCATTCTCTCGCGGAGGGTCGATCTCGATGGAACCGCCATTCGAAACGGTCATCTTCACGCAGGCCGACGAAGCTCGCAACGAGCTGATGATGCGGGAGCTCAAGGAAGCGGTGGAACGGAGCCAAATCCGCGTCGTCGACATTCGGCGGTATCGGGATCAGTTGATCGTCACCTTTCGCCGGCTCTCGTCCTGAGACGGGCGGGAGCCGCCCGGCTCACGCGCCGGTCGCGTCAGGCTGTCCACGCCACTCCTTCTCTTCTCGGGCGGATCGTCGATCCGCCCCCTTTTTTTGCCCCGCACCACCTCGCCGCGCGGTCGAGTGGTTTTGGGCGTGCGGCGCAGTATAATGAAGGCGGAAGGGAGCGAGAGCCGTGGAAGAGATTCGAACGGTCGAAAGGTATCGGGACGCGGTGCAATCCGGCCGCGTGGTGGTCGAATTCTATGCGACGTGGTGTCCGGACTGCCGTCGCATTGAGCCATATCTGGGGGAATGGGAAGAAAAGTACCGTGATCAATTCGCGATGGTTCGCGTGAACCGAGACGAGGTGCCGGATCTGGCAGAAGAGCTCCAGATCCTCGGGATTCCGACCTTCCTCGTCTACGAACAGGGCCGCGAAGTCAAGCGGCTCTTCAGCCGCGACGCGAAGTCCAAGGAGCAGGTGGAGCAGTTCTTGGACCAGGCGTACGCCTGATTTGTGCGATCACGGCCGCGGGCGGCAGTTGCCACTGCGGCCGTTCGCGCCAGGAGAGGGGCAGAGAGCGGTATGACGTCGTTGCACCACTTTTTTCATCCCAAGGTGGTCGCCGTCGTGGGCGCGTCGAGGAACAAGGATCGACTCGGCCACGTCCTGTTTCGCCACATCTTGAACAGCGATTTTCGCGGGACGGTCTATCCCGTCAATCCGTCCGCGCAATCGGTGGCCGCAGTCCGCGCCTATCCCAGCCTGCGCGACGTTCCGGAACCCGTCGATCTCGCCGTGCTGGTCGTGCCCGCTTCGCAGGTCCTGTCCGTCATCGACGACGTGATCGCCGCGGGCATCAAGCACGTGATGATTCTGTCGTCGGGTTTTTCTGACATGGATAAGCCAGGGGAGGAGCTGGAGCGCGAGATCTCCGAAAAGCTCCGCGCGGCGGGGTGCCGTCTCATCGGCCCCAACAGCCTCGGCCTCATCCAGATGGACAGCGAGACGCGGCTCAACGCGAGCTTTGCGCCGAAGGTGCCGGAGTACGGGCACTTGGCCATCGCGTCCCACTCCGGGGCGCTCGGCATCACCATCCTGGACTACGCAGCCTACATCGGCCTGGGCGTCGCGAGCTTTGTCAGCCTGGGCAATCGCGCGGACGTCTCCGGTAACGATCTTCTCCAGTACTGGGGCGACGATCCCGCCATCGAGATGATCCTTCTCTACCTCGAGTCGTTCGGAAATCCGAGGAACTTTTCTCGGCTCGCCCGGCGTATCACCCGCCAGAAGCCCATCCTGGCCGTCAAGAGCGCCCGAACGCCCGTGGGGCACGACGTGGCAAACGCGCGGACGGTCTCCGTGGCAGCCGAGGACGCGACGGTGGAGGCGATGTTTCAGCAGGCGGGTGTCATCCGCGTCGATACGCTCCAGGAGTTGTTTGACGTCGCCGTTCTGCTCAAGGCGGGGCCGACGCGCGGCGGGCGGCGCGTAGCGGTCGTGACCAACACCGCCGGAGGCGCCGTGATGACCGTCGATCGCATCGTCCGGGAAGGTTTGGAATTTGTGGGTCCTGTCATCAACGTCGGTTTTGAGGCGCTCGCCGAGAGCTATCGCGAGGTGTTGCCGCAGGTGCTGCGCGACCCGAGCGTGGACTCGGTCATCGTGCTGTTCACGCCCGTGGGTCCGTCGAACGAGGAGGCCGTGCGCGTCGCCATCTCGGCTGCGCTGTGCGAAGTGGCGAACGATCCGCCCGTCCCCGGCGGCCGCCACCCGTACGAAAAGCCCGTGGTGGCCAACTTTCTGACCACGGGCGACTATCGCGTGCGCATGCTCGAGGTGGACTCGGAGCGGCAGATCCCCATCTATCCGTTTCCGGAGCAGGCCGTGCGCGCCCTCGCGAAGGTCGTGGCCTACCACGAGTACCGCGAGAAGGATCCGGGCGTGATTCCCTTTGTCGACGGGATCGACACGGATCTCGCCAGGACCCGCATGTACCAGGAGATTTCCGCGACGTCGTATCGCGGTGAGGAGAACGTCCAGGGCCTCGTGATGCTGGATTGGGCCGCCGTGCGCGAGGTGCTCGCCGCCATCGGGCTCGACACGGCGGATGCGCCGAACGCCCAGGCCGAGGAGCAGGCGAGCTTCAACATCGTGGTGGAGACGGATCCGCTCTTTGGCCCGCTGCTGCGCTTGTACCTTTCCTCGGAGGAACGGGGCGCCGCGGCGCTCCGCCGCTCGGCCAAGACGCTGCCGACGGTGCGCCTCCTGCCGCTGACGGACGCGGACGCCAGAGAACTTTGGAGCGACGCGCTCCTCAATAGCGCTTCGTCGCGGATGAAGCCGCATGAGGACGTCGTGATCGACGCGATGATCCGAATGTCGCAGTGGGTGGAAGACGTGCCGGAGATTGTGGAGGCGGATCTGTACTTCGTCATCGAGGGCGATCGCGCCGTGTGCGTGGCGGGCCGAGTGGAAGTCGCGCGGCGCAACGGGTAACATAAGATGAAAGAGGGGAGGCCTTTCCATGGAACACAGGAGGCTTATCATTCTGGGAACTGGACCGGCGGGATACACGGCGGCCATTTACGCGGCGCGAGCGAATCTCGAGCCGATGGTGTTTGAGGGAGACCAGGCGGGCGGCCAATTGACGATGACGACCGAAGTGGAGAATTTTCCGGGCTTTCCGGATGGCGTGATGGGCCCGGAACTGATGGAGGCCATGAAGAAGCAGGCCGAGAAGTTCGGCGCGGAATTCAGACCGGGTGTTGCGACCGATGTCGACTTGTCGCAGCGCCCGTTTAAGGTCGTGATCGACAAGGAACGTGAATACACCGCGGACGCGCTCATCGTGGCGACGGGCGCTTCGGCCAAGCTGCTGGGTATTGAGGGAGAGAGCGAGATGATTGGCCGGGGCGTGTCAACGTGCGCCACGTGCGACGGATTCTTCTTCCGAAACAAGCGCGTCATCGTGGTGGGCGGCGGCGACTCCGCCATGGAAGAGGCGACGTTCCTCACGAAATTCGCCTCCGAGGTGACGATTGTCCACCGCCGCGAGGAGTTCCGCGCGTCGAAGATCATGCAGGAGCGCGCCAAGTCGAATCCGAAAATCCGGTTTGTCATGAACGTGCAGTCGAAGCGCGTGCTGTCAGATGGCAACAAGGTGACCGGGCTCGAGGTGGTCGACAATCGGACGGGAGAGACGAAGGTGCTCGAGGCGGATGGCGTGTTTGTCGCCATCGGACACAAGCCGAACACGGACTTCCTGCGCGGTCAGCTCGAATTGGACGACATCGGGTACATCGTGACCAAGGGGAACACGTCGGAAACGAGCGTGGAAGGTGTCTTCGCCTGCGGCGACGTGATGGATTCCCGCTATCGGCAGGCCATCACGGCGGCGGGGTCTGGCTGCAAAGCGGCCATGGACGCGGAGAAGTTCCTGGAAGGTCAGGCCGCGCACGACTGGTCGGTAACGCTCAACGCCTGATGGCTGGACGGGATTTCTGGTTTCGGCACCGTCTGCATGTCGGGGGCGACGTCGGCGCATACTTCAGGCGAAACACCCACTTCAACGAAGGAGTGACGCCTAGATGCAGCCGATGCAACCGATGTACGGTGCCCAGGGACAGGGCCAGGGGATGGGCTACAACGCGCAGGTGTATCAGCAGATGCGCCAGTTTGCGACGCCCGTCGAAACGGTTCATCAGCACATGCAGCAGGACGCGCGGTACGCACAGCCGTCGTACGGCTACGCGCCGGTGGGGACCATGGGCATGGGCCACAGCATGCTGAGCCAGTTTGGGTCCCCTCCGCAGATGGTCCGTCAACACATTCAACAGGACCTGCAGGCGTACGGCGCGCACCCGATAGGACAAGCCATGTCGGGGATGCACGAAAATGCCGGATACGCCTCGGGCTATGGCTCGTACGGTGGCTCCCAACAGGCGCATCTCATCTCCATGCAGGGACGCCAGGCGTATCAGCAAGCGGCGGGCCACGGCGGCTACGGCATGTCGCCCATGGGGCCCTCTGGGATGATGGCCGGACAGGGCCAGGCGCCACCGTATTCGCACGCCATGCCGATGCAGCCAGGGCAACAACCGTACGGGTATGGCGCCCCGGGCCATCCCTCGCAGGGCGCGTTTGCACAATACGGAACGGATCCTCAGGTCGTGCGGCAGCATATCCAGCAGGACCTGGGCTATTACGGCGCGATGCAATGACGCGAAGGGCCAGCCGCTCGCCGAGCGGCTGGCCCTGATCCTTTCTTGCGCGGCCGAGGCCTCGGACCGCCCGGCGCGCTCCTCAGTCCTCGACGGCCCCGCGAATGGTATCCACCAGCTGATCCTCATCGACGGCCGCTCGAAGTGCTTTCACAAAGTCGTCGTGCATGAGTTTCCGCGCAAGCTTGGACAGCAGTCGGAGGTGATCGTCGTGCGCACCTTCCGGCACCAGAATCAGGAACACCGTGTCGACGGGCTGGCCATCTAGGCTGTTCCAATCCACGGGTTTCGCCAATCGGGCGAACAACAGCGCGGGCGCCTGCACCGCGGCGCTCTTGCCGTGCGGAATGGCAATGCCTTTGCCGAATCCGGTTGTACCTTCCTGCTCCCGTTGCTCCACGGCCTGTACGGCGCGTTCCACATCGGCCACGTGACCCGAGCGGTGAGCCTGTTCCACCATTCGCCGAATGACGTCGGCTCGCGTCGCCACCGATTCGTCCAGAAAGCACACGTGTTCACGCGTCAGCATCGTCATCTTCTTGGACCTTCCCTTCCTCTGGTTTTCCCACCGTTGCGCGACACGCAGGAGCGCGGCGGGCTGACGGAACCAAGCGTTTTCACGCACCATCGACGCTCCGTTGACAATCCCCATGCTACACCATAGAATGATCACAATCAATCATATTTGAGCATAATAAAGCGCTCGTATGTGAATGATGCCTCCGGCCTTCCGCTCGGGAACGGTGAGCCCGGCGGTTGGCGAGCGTCGCACAGGAGGTGATGCCTGTGTTTGCGGATGAGCGCAAGGCCCGCATCGCTCAGCACGTGCTCGCGCATCAACGCGCGACCGTGAGTGAACTTGCGCAGATGTTTCAAGCCTCCGAATCCACGATTCGGCGAGATCTGCAAGAACTCGAGGAGCAGGGCGTGTTGCGCCGAACGCACGGCGGGGCCGTGGCCAAAGAGATCGCCGCGTTTGAGCCCACGTGGAGCGAGAAGCGCATTCAGAATCAAGAGGCGAAGATGCACATCGCGGCGCTCGCGCTCGAGCTCGTGCGGCCTGGACAGGTCGTGCTCCTCGACGCGGGGACGACGACCTACGAACTGGCTCGCCAATGGCGGCACGAGGGCGTGACCGTCGTCACCAACAGCCTGGATATCGCTTCTGAATTACGTTCGCGGCGTGAACTGGAACTCGTCCTGTTAGGTGGCCAGTTTCGCGCCAAGACGGGAGCTTTCGTGGGCCCGTTTGCGGAGCGCATGTTGGACGAACTGCACGTCGATATCGCGTTTCTGGGCGCCAACGGCGTCGACTTCCGCGGCTTCACGACGCCCAATCCCCAGGAAGCGGCTGTGAAGCGGGCGATGGTCCGCTGCGCGGATCGCGCCGTGCTCGTGGCGGATCGCACGAAGCTCGATCAGATCGCCTTTGTCCGGGTGGCGACCTGGGACGAGATCGACACGTGGATCTCGGACGGGCCTCTGCCTGAAGGCGAGTGGCGCCGCTGGCAAGCGGAAGCCGAGGTGGAGTTCATCTGTGAGCGCGAGGACGGAGGGGTGAGGGGATGACAGCGCAGCCGGACGAGCCAGAAAACCTGCGCCTGCCTGACATCGTGACGGTGACCGTGAATCCGGCGATTGACGTCTACGTGCGCACGGTCGCCCTCCAGCCGGGCGAACTGCACCGCGTGGACGAACAGGTGCTGGTGCCGGGTGGGAAGGGCGTGAACGTCTCGCGCGCGCTTGAGGCCATGGGACGGCCGAGCCGCTCGTTTGGCTTTGCAGGCGGTTCGCGCGGGCGATGGCTGGCTTCCTCCCTACCCGCATGGGCGGAATGGGTCTCAATCCCAGGCGAGACGCGGATGAACCTGAAGGTGATGGAGGACAGCGGGCGACTCACGGAGTTCAACGGACCTTCGCCCTCGATCGATCTCGACAGTTGGATGACCTTGAGTGACCGGGTGCTGGGCGCCTTGCGGCCGGGATCGTGGCTCGTCATCGCCGGGAATCTGCCGGACGGATGTCCGGTCGATGGGTACCGCGCGTGGACCGAGGCGGCCGTGCAGAAGGGGGCGCGCGTCGTCCTCGATTCGAGCGGCGATGCGCTGCGCTTCGCGCTCGAAGCGCGTCCGCACGTCGTCAAGCCCAATCGCCAGGAACTGTCGGAGTGGGCCGGGTGCCCCTTGGGCGACACGGTCGAGGTGATTGGGGCGGCAAGGCGCATGGCGCGATACGCAGCGTGCGTCGTGGTCTCGCTCGGCGCGGAGGGCGCCGTCGCGGTCACCGAGGAAGGCGTTTGGCGTGTTCGCGTACCGCGCGTCAAGGTGGTGTCCCCTGTAGGCGCTGGGGACAGCCTGGTGGCCGGCATGGTGCACGTGCTCTCGAGCGGAGGCTCCGTGCCCGATGCGCTCGCCTTCGCGTCCGCGGCGGCCACGTGCAAGGTGACGCTGCCACCGGGTGCGTTTCCTTCGCTGGCGCAGATTGGGGCGATGAAATCACAAATCGAAATGGACACATGGAGGGATGTGCTGTGGCCAAGTTCGTAGCGGTGACCGCGTGTCCGACGGGAATCGCGCACACGTTCATGGCGCAGGAGGCGCTGTTGCAAGCCGGGAAGAAGTTGGGTCACGAAGTGCGCGTCGAGACCCAGGGGGCGCTCGGCGCGGAGGACACCTTGACGGAGGCCGAGATCCGCGAGGCGGACGCCGTGATTGTGGCGGCCGACAAACAGGTCGATCTCGACCGCTTTCGGGGAAAGCGCTTGTTGCAGACTTCTGTGAGCGCCGCCATCAAGGAGCCGGAGAAGTTGCTGGAGGACGCGCTTGCGGCGCCGACCTTTGAGCCAAAGGGATCGCCCGGTGCACTCGACGAGATTCAGGCCGCGAAGCAGGCGCGCAACCAGGGGACGCCCGCGGTGTATCGCCATCTGATGAACGGCGTGTCGCACATGCTGCCGCTCGTCATCGCGGGGGGCATTTTCATCGCGCTCTCCACGGCCATTGACATCAACGGACAGTCGTCCTTGGCTCAGGCGTTCGACAACATCGGCGGCGGATCGGCCTTCAAGCTGTTTGTGCCCATTCTCGCGGCTTTCATCGCGCAGTCCATTGCGGATCGCGCCGCGTTCGCCGCAGGGCTCGTGGGCGGTTGGATCGGCACGCAGGGGGCGATGTATCACGCGGGGCCGAACGCGAGCGCCGGCTATCTGGGAGGCATCATCGCAGGCTTCGTGGCGGGCTACGTCACGCTGGCGTTGAAGAAGTGGATTCGCGTGCCGCGATCGCTCGAGGGCATCAAGACCGTTCTCATCCTTCCGGTTCTATCCGTGGGCATCGTGGGGCTTTTGATGATCTACGTGTTGGGCCATCCGGTGGCCGCGCTGATGGGCGCTCTGTCGAGCGGCCTGATGCACATCGGCGCGAGCGCGTCGCTTGGGCTCGGCGCCCTGCTCGGCTTGATGATGGCCTTCGACATGGGCGGTCCGTTCAACAAGGTGGCCTACTTCTTCGCGGTTGGCCTGTTGGCCACCAAGACGCCGGAAGCCGAGATGATCATGGCCGCGGTGATGGGCGCGGGCATGGTCCCGCCACTGGCGATGGCGATTTCCGCCTTCGTCGCGCCGCGCAAGTACTCGGCGGAGGAGCGGGACGCTGCGAAAGCTGCGGTGATTCTGGGCGCCTGCTTCATCACCGAGGGGGCGATTCCGTTCGCGACGCGAGATCCGCTGCGCGTGATCCCGTCCATCATGGTGGGCTCGGCGGTGACGGGCGCGCTCACCATGTTGTTCCACGTGACGAATCCGGCCCCGCACGGAGGCATCTTCGTGTTCCCGCTCATCGGGCACTGGTACCTGTTCGTCGTCGCCATCCTCATTGGAGCAGGCGTGGGCGCGGCCATGGTGACGGCGCTGAAGCGGGAGGCAGAGCCCCAGGCCGCCTGAGGCCGGGGCAAGGCGCTCTTTGTGGCGACAGGGCCCACATCGCCCGCGGTGTGGGCCGCATCGAAGCTAGGGACTGGGCGTGGGAAACGTCACCCACGCTCATCGTTTTTTTCGCGCGGTCAAAACCTCTTCGCCCAGGCCATCGACCCCTGGACCTACCCCATGATCGCGGCGAGCACGAGCACGATGAGTTCGGCCACCCATGGATGAGCCACGTGTGCATGGCCCGCGACCCCGTTGATGGAGGATGTCCTGGACGCAGGAAAGGTCGATTGGTCAATGTCTACGTCGAGGGTAATGGTCCTGTGCGAGGGACGCCGTGCGCGGATCGCGTGGCGGGATGGTCAAGACAAGCGCATGCGCGCTGTGGCAAAATAGCCGTGAGACACGAAGAGATGGGGGACGGCCTGATGGATGTCATGACGAAAACGGTGGCCGAGTGGGCGGTGGCCATTCGCCAGGGCGATGTGTCCTCGTTCGACGTCGTGGCGCGGCATTTGGAGCAGATCGCCGCGCACAATGTCGACGGGATGGGGATTCGCGCCGTGATCGAGGTGAACCCGGAGGCGCTGCTCGAGGCCGAGGCGCGAGACCGGGAGCGGCAAAGCGGATTTTTGCGCGGTCCGCTGCACGGCGTGCCCGTGCTCGTGAAGGATAACCTCGATACGGCGGACGCGATGCAGACGACGGCTGGGTCCCTCGCGCTCGAGGGGCACCGCGCCCGGGAGGACGCCGAGGTGGTGCGCCGGCTGCGCGCGGCGGGTGCCGTGATCGTCGGCAAGGCGAATCTCACCGAGTGGGCGAATTTCCTGAGCGATCACATGCCTAACGGGTATTCCTCGCGCGGCGGTCAGACGTTGAATCCGTACGGGCCTGGAAGGTTTGACGTCGGCGGATCGAGCTCAGGCTCCGGCGCGGGGGTCGCGGCGGGCTTTGCGCCGGCGGCCATCGGCACGGAGACGAGCGGTTCGATTCTCAGCCCAGCGAGCGCCAACAGCCTCGTGGGCCTGAAGCCGACGCTCGGCATGGTGAGCCGGCGGGGCATCATCCCCATCGCGATGAGCCAGGACACGGCGGGGCCGATGGCGCGGACCGTGGGAGATGCGGCGCTTTTGATGTCGGTCATCGCAGGCCCGGATCCGCGGGACGTGGCGACGCAGGGCGTGCGCTGGCCAGCGCGCGAGGACTGGCTCGCCCTTCGCCGCGGCGCGCTCCAAGGCGCGCGCATCGGCGTGCCACAGGCGTATCTGGAAGGCATTCCGGACGACGAGCGGCGCGTGTTCGATCGCGCCCTGTCCGAGCTTGGCGAGCTCGGAGCGGACGTGATCGCGTGCGATCTGCCCAAGCGCGAATTCGACTTCGACGTGCTCGTGGCCGAGTTTCCGGCCGCGCTGAACGCGTATCTCGCGACCGTCGAGCCGTGGCTCCCCGTTCACTCGCTCGGCGACGTGATGGCGTGGAACGCCCAGCATGCCTATCGCGCCCTGCGCTACGGGCAGGCGGTGTTCGAGCGGGCGCAGGCCCAGCGCCATCATCACCTGGCCGACGGCGCGTACATCCGCGCGCGCCTTCGCGATTTGCGCGAATCGCGGCAGGCGGGCATCGATGCCGTGCTCGCGGCGCACCGCTTGGACGCGCTGGCGTTTGTCAACTACTACGGCTGCGCCATCGCCGCGAAGGCGGGCTATCCGTCCATCACCGTACCCGCCGGGTACACCGAGGAGGCGAAGCCGGTCGGGCTGACGCTCACGGGCACCGCGTACAGCGACGTCCGGCTGTGCCAGTTGGCATACGATTACGAGCAGGCGACGAACCACCGTCGCCCGCCCGCGATGTGAGGAGGAAGCACGATGGGGTTTGCGATTTGGGGCGGCGTGTTCGCGTTTCTCGCCGTCGCGCTCGGCGCGTTTGGCGCGCACGTGCTCGGGGACAAGCTGTCCAGCGAGATGATGTCCGTCTATCACACGGGCGATCAGTACCAGATGTATCACGCGCTGGCGCTCATCGCGGTCGGCATTCTGCTTCGGCTTCATCCAGCTTCTCGCCTGCTACCCGCGGCCGGGTGGCTGTTCGTGGCGGGCATCGTGCTGTTCTCCGGCAGCCTGTACGCCCTAAGCGTCTCCGGCGTCAAGGCGCTCGGCGCCATCACGCCCATCGGCGGGCTGTGCTTTTTGGCGGGTTGGATCTGTTTCATCCTCGCTTTGGCGCGCTGATCGCCAGAGGTACGCGCCGACGCCGGTCAGGCACACGGCTCCGCCGACGGCTTCGAGCGGCGAGATAGGCTGATGCAAAAGCGCCATGGCAAGGAGGGATCCGACCACGGGTTCGCCCACGACCGTCATGGCGATGGCGGTTGGCGGCACGCGGTGCAAAAGCGCGTTAAAGATGCCGTGGCCCAGGATGGTGGACACGACGGCGAGCGCCGCGAACAAGAGCCAGTTGCGGACGCTGTAGTCCCAAAACGGCCCGCCGAGGCACGCGTTGGCGAGCGCGAGCACGGCGCCGCCGACGACGAAAGCCGAGGCGTTGTACGTCCAAGCGGGGATCTCCTTGCGCACCCGCGCGCCGACGAGCACGTAGCCCGAGACGGCGATCGTTCCGAGTAGCGACATCAGGTCGCCCAAGGCGCCCGTGCGCGAGAGCCCTGCGCTTGCCGCCGCGGCGAGGGCGGCGCCCGCGATGGCCACCGCCATGCTGGCGAGATCGAACGGGCGCGCTGGTGCGCCTCGCCACAGCCACTCGCCGACCCAAACGAAGACGGGTTCGAGCGCCAGAATGATGAGCGACGACGCGACGCTCGTCAGCTTCAGCGACTCAATCCAAAACAGAAAGTGAAGCCCAAGCAGAACGCCGCTCGCCGCAAGCCATCCCGACATCCGCCGCAGGGCGTTCGCCGACGGCCGCTCGCGCCACACGGCGGGCGCGAGCAGGACGGCTGCCATCCACAGCCGGTACATGCCGATCACGCCCGCCGGCGCCGTGGACCACGCGATGAAAATGGCGGAGCACGAGATGGCGACGAGGCCGACGGCGAGGAGCAACACGGTGCCGGCTCTCACGGCGCCGATTCGCGGCGGTTGCGTTCCAGAAACGCCACGGTCCGCCGGTAGGCCTCAATCTCGTTCTCCAGCTTCATGAAGCCGTGGCCTTCGTCCTCAAACACGATGTACTCCACGTCTCTCCCTCGCTCGCGCAGCGCCTGCACAATCTGGTCCGATTCCGCCTTGACGACGCGCGGATCGTTCGCCCCCTGGATGACGAGCATGGGCTTCGTCATGCCGTCGAGATACGTGATGGGCGAGTCCTTCACCAGCCGTTCGCGATCCGCCGGATCGTCCGGATCACCCAGCCACTGTTTCATGATGGGTTTCCAGAAGTCCGGCACCGATTGCGCGAAGGTGACGAGGTTGCTCGGCCCGAAGATGTCGACGCAGGCGCGGAAGTAGTCCGCATGCCGGCCGTGCAAGAGGAGGGTCATGTAGCCGCCGTAGCTGCCCCGACCAAGAACAGCTTGTCGCGGTCCGCGAGGCCCTGCGCGAGGAGCCATTCGATGCTCGCCACCATGTCCTTGCGCGGCCCTTCGCCCCAGTCGCGCTCCACCAGCTTCATGAATGTGCTTCCGTACCCCGTGCTGCCGCGGAAATTCGGCGCGAACACCTGGTACCCGAAGAGCAACCAGTACTGGAACAGCTTCCGGAAGCCCTTGCGCTCGGCGGCCTGAGGCCCGCCGTGCGGCCAGACGATGGTATAGCCGTTCGCCACTTCGGGCTTCGGGCGGAACAAGAGCGCCTCGAGGCTCAGGCCGTCGAACGACGGAAAGCGGACCACCTCGGCCTCGACCAGGTCGTCCGGGGAAAAGCCTATGGGGCGCACCCTGGTGAGCGCGCGCCAACTGCCGTCCAAATCCAGCATCCACACGTTCGCGGGCTCGTTGTCGCTTGCGCCAAGCAGGTAGAGCCGCCCGCTCGGTCCAACCTCGATTTGCCCGATGACGTCGCAGGGCGCGCCGAGCTTCTCGGCAGCGCCCGTCCGCAGGTGGACTCGGTACAATTCGTCGATCACGCCGCGCATCACGGTGGCGTAAGCGGTCTCGCTCTCCTCGTGCACGGCCACGTGCGTCACGCTGCCCTGATCGGGCGCAAAGATGCGCTGAAACGAGCCGGTCTGTGGATCGAACGAAGCGAGGTACCGTTCGTCCGCCTGATAGTCCGTGGCGAAGACGACGAGATCGCCCGCAAACTCGATGGCATCGACCACATGCGGCGTTCCGGGGTCCGGGGTGAGGCTCACGCGCTCGCCGCGGCGATGGAGGTGCGCGATTTGGTACGTGTTGGCGAAGGCCGTCGCGGTCACAAACGAGGACTCGTCGTCGCTCACGGCGACCAGGACGGTGGGACCTTCTTCCCCTTCGTAGAGCATCTTCTCTTCGCCGGATTCGAGGTCGTACACGTAGCCGCACAAGTACGTCGGATGGTCCTTGTCCGACGAATAGTAGACGCGGTTCCCGTCCTCGGACGTGGCGCAGAACATGAAGCGGCGCCCGTCGTGGGTGCGAAGCGGCTGCTTTTCACCGCCGCGAGGCGGGACGAGGTAGAGTTGGGCGTTCTCGTCGCCGTCGCGATCGAACGCGACCAGCACGTAACGGCCCTGGGGGTCGAAGTGCACCGCATGCGGCACCTGGCCCTCGCTCGTCAGCCGGTAGGGAAAGGGGCAGTCGAGATCGATGCCCCAGACGTCGTAGCGGCCGGAGAAGTTGGTGGCCACGGCAATCCGGCTCTCGTCCTTGGCGACCGCCAGACCGAGGATGGTGGGCGTGTGGAAGAGGTGTTCGGGATTCGGGTGTGGGAGTTGAACCACGCGTTTCACGCTCCTTTGTAGAGGCAACCTGAGGGCCATTCGTTCGAGGGCCTCTGTTCGACCTTCTGAACGCCTGACATGGATATTGGGCACCCGCGGTGAAAATTCCTGCCCTGCCGCAGGGCGATACAAGCGGCGCAGCGGATGGGCCGAGCGCGGCGTCGGTGCACCTTGGCTCGGTGGTTGTCCTCCTGTGCTATAGTCGAGTGAGAAGACGAGGACGGGCGGTGAAGAGACATTGGCGGATCGAATGGCACTTGAGGGCTCCACAGGTTGGAATCCCCATCCGCAGGTGGATTTGTACTTGCAACAGGGGTGCATGCGCTGTCGGTTGGGCGGCACGCCGGACTGCAAGGTCCATCGGTGGGAGGAGGTCTTGAAAGAGCTGCGGGCCATCTTGCTCGCGTCTGGGCTCAAGGAGGAAGTGAAGTGGCGGCAGCCTTGTTACACCTATGAGGGCCGAAATGTGGTCATCCTGAGCGCCTTCAAGGACTACTGCGCGCTCAACTTCCTCAAGGGCGGGATGATCGAGGATCGCCACGGCTTCTTGGAGAAGCCGGGGGAGCACACGCAGGTGGGCCGCCAGATGCGGTTTCGGAGCGCGGATGAGGTGAAGGCGCGCGAGGCGGCCATTCGCGAGTATCTCGAGCAGGCCGTCGAGATCGAGCGCGGGGGCAAAGCGACGCCACCCCGCGAGGCGCCTGATTTGCCGGTGCCGGACGAGCTGTTGCGCAAGTTCGAGGAGATGCCGGAGTTGCGGCGGGCGTTCGAGTCGCTCACGCCTGGCAGGCGGCGGGCGTACCTCATGCACGTTTCGGCACCCAAGCAGTCGAAGACGCGAGCGGCGCGCATCGAGAAATGCATCCCCATGATCCTCGCGGGCAAGGGGCTGTACGACCGCTGAAGGGCCGCGGGCTTGCGCCGCGGCGAGGGGCCTGTGGCAGCTTTGGATCCGGCACTGGGGGTGAGGACGTGCACCACGCGTCGAGCTGGCGCAAAGCGCTGCGAGATCTCACGTCACCCTTGGGGTGGCAGGATGTTCTCCCGGAGTACGTGTTCTATCGCGGGGTGGAATACGCGGACGAGGGGCGCGTGATCTCCTGGTCGCTGCAAGATGGCGTCATTTGCGGCGTCGTGCGCGGCGCGGCCGACTATCGCGTCCTTCTCCACGTGGACGATGTGGAGAGGAGCCGCTGTTCGTGCCCATACGGCGGGCCGTGCAAACACATGGTCGCCGTCGCGCTGCACGTCGCGCGCGAGACGCGTCTCGATGGCATTCGCGCAGGGCAACCGCTCGATCTCGACGCGCGCCTCGGCGTCATCGCAGACGGTGAAGTGCCGAGCTATGTCGCCGAGGTCATGGCGGCACGGCCCGATGTGTCGCTGCTCGTTCGCGCCGCGCGCTTCGTGCATACCGCGCCCGCCCGGTGGGCGCACGGCGTCTCCCTCTCGACGCTTGAGCAGGAGGCGCGGGCGCTGCTTCTCGCCGCCGACGCCATCGCGCAGGGCGATGCCGCCATCACGGTGAGGCGCGACGCTCCGCCTCCCGTGAACGTGACTTACACCGACGCAGGATGGGCGAGCGCCGAACGGCTGATCCAGGCCTTCGCGGAGGCACTCGCCGGCGCAGCGCCCGCGGCGATCGCGCCCTACGCAGTTTGCGAGTTTCGCCGGCTCGTGGCGCGTTTCGGCGACGATGTGCCGGACGACTACTCATATCGCCACAGGGCGCTCTTTCGCGCACTCGCTGCTCCGCTGGCGACGGCCGTCAAGCGGATTGGGGAGCTCGGCGAGGCGGCCGTCGACGCGTGGCGCGCGTGGTCCTTGGCCAAGCTCTCCGAAGCGGCGTGCGCCGAAGAGGCGCTCGTCGCGCTCTCCGCGCTGCAGGGCGGATGGTTGGACGCGCACCATCTGCGCGCCGCCTGCGAGCGAATCGTCGCATTCGACGACTTCCCGCGCCCGCCAGGCCTGGACGGCTGCGTGCCCCACGTGCCCTGGATTCCACGGCCGCTCGCCACGCTCATCGAGGAGAACTGGCGCGAGATGATCGACTTTGCGCTCCAGGTGGGCGATCTCGCCGCGGCAGACGAGATCGCCCGCATGCGCCCGGTGGCCGACCGCGAAGCGGACATGCGGCTTGCGGAGGCCGCGATGAACGCGCTCCAGTGGGCGATTGCGGAGTCGAGTTTGAAGCGGACGGCAACCAGGCTGTCGTCGGCGGACGTATGGGCGATGCTCGCGCACGTGATGGACCGCCAGGGCAAGTCGGATGGCGCCACGTCCTGTTTGCGCGAGGCGTTCCTGTGCGATCCGACGGGCGACAGGCGGGATGCCTGGCTCGCGCGCCTGCCGCGCGGCGCGCGGCGCGACGCAGTGGTCCAGTGCGCGCATCTGCTCCTCAACCACCGGCAGATCGCCGCTGCCTGCGACTTGCTGCTTCACGAGGGATGTGTGCACGACGCGTGGCGCGCGCTTGAGGCGGGGCTTCAGGGCGCGGAGATGTGGTCGCCGGGGCCCGGTTTGGAAGGTGTGATGGCCAGGCTGGCCGCCGAAGACGCCGACAGGCTCGTCCAGCTTGTCGCGCGGGTCGCCCTGGAAGCCATCGGCCTTCGAGGCCGGGACGCGTATCGACGGGCGTGCCGGTGGCTTGCGGCGCTGCACAACGGCCTGACGGCCGCCGGTCGCGGGGCTGCCTGGGACGAGGTGAGAGCGGTCGTGGCCCTCGAGAGCCGCAGCCTTCCCGCGCTTCGCGACGAGTTGCGCGCAGCGGGCCTCTTGCCGTGAGAAGCTGTGCCAGGCGCTTGCAACGCGTGCCGCGCGTCGCGCAGAGCGCCTTGACGCCCGGCGTGCGCCTCTGTACATTTTGTCTATCGCTTGTGAATCGAGCGCAGGAAGGGAGCCGACCACGTTGAAGATCGAGTCGAAGCTGGCCCAGATTGGGAATCGCCAGGATCCCAGGACCGGAGCCGTGTCTGCTCCAATTTACCATTCCACCACCTACGCGCACCCGGCGCTCGGCCAGAGCACCGGTTTCGACTATACGCGGACGCTCAATCCGACGCGCAAGATCCTGGAGGACGCCATCGCGGAGCTCGAGGGCGGCGTCCGGGGATTCGCGTTTTCCTCCGGCATGGCCGCGGTCCATGCTGTCTTCTCCCTGTTTTGCCCGGGCGATCACGTCATCGTCTCGAGCGATCTGTACGGTGGCACGTACCGCGTGCTGGAGCACATCTTTCGCCCGCTCGGCATCGAGGCCACGTACGTGCACACCGGCCACCTCGACGAGGTGGAAGCCGCGCTGCGGGAGACCACGCGGGCGCTGTTCATCGAGACGCCGACCAATCCCACCATGCAGATCACCGATATCGCCGCGGTGAGCCTCTTTGCGCGCCGGCGCGGTCTTCTGACCATCGTCGACAACACGTTCATGACGCCGTATTTCCAGCGCCCCATCGAGCTCGGCGCGGACATCGTGGTTCACTCGGCCACCAAGTTTTTAGGCGGCCACAACGACGTGCTGGCCGGCCTCGTCGTGGCCAAATCGGACGAGATCGCCGAGCGGCTGTACTTCGTCCAGAACTCCATCGGCGCCGTGCTCGGGCCGCAGGACGCCTGGCTCCTCATGCGCGGCATGAAGACGCTCGCCATCCGCATGGAGCGGTCGGCCATGAACGCGAGCGCCATTGCGGCCTGGCTCGACGCGCGTGACGACGTCGTCAAGGTGTATTATCCCGGCCTCGACACGCATCCCGGAAAGGCCGTGTGTGCGAAGCAGGCGTCCGGGTTCGGCAGCATGGTTTCCTTCGAGGTGTTGGATGCGCGGATGGTGCCGTTTGTGCTCGAGCACCTGCATCTGGTCACGTTCGCGGAGAGCCTCGGCGGCGTCGAGACGCTCATCACCTACCCCACCCGGCAGACCCACGCGGACATTCCGGAGGACATTCGGGAGAAGGTGGGCGTCACGGACAGGCTGCTGCGGCTGTCGGTGGGCATCGAGCACATCGGGGACCTCATCGACGACCTCAGCCAGGCGCTGGATTACGCCGCGGAGCAGGTGCTCTCCCGCAGGCGTTGAACGAAGCGGCCGATCTCGCCCTGCGCAAGGCGGATCGGCCCGCGCCGTTTCGGGCGAAGGTGCGGATTCGTGCGGCCCGCGCATAGGATTTTGTGAGATGCGCGTCGAACATGTTTCGTGTCGAAGAGTTCGAAATGATATTTCATAGCTGAAATCAAGGGGGTGGCGGTTGTGGAGGTGCCGTCCAAGCCAAGGGACGCTGTCGCCGAAGCCGGTGGTGCGCCGCCCATCGACGCGCATCCCGTGCGCATCGGCGAGACGCGCCTGGGCCCGCAGTTTCGCTACGATCTTCGCGCGCCGCGCCTCGAGGAGCTCGACCGGTTTATCGTCGAGCGCCCGATTCGCGACTGGTCCCTTGTCCGGTGGAAGGACGTCGGCAAGCCGATCCGGGTCGAGAACTACGCATCCGGCAAACGGCTCTGGGAAGAGAAGCACGGCGACACGATGCCGGTGAAGACGAGCTGGGAGATGTTCAACCGGTCGTTCCACAGCTGGTTCGTGAAGGACGGGCCGGAGGCGCAGCGCGCCGCCATGCGCCGCGCGTTGAAGAGCTTGGCTTCGCTTCGCGCGGACGAGATCGCCTCCGTTTTTCAGGAACTGCAGCAGGTCACGCTGTGGAACCTGGCGCACCGCGTCACGGATACCATCTGGGACCCGCGCGGGAAGCGCGCGCTGTTTCGCGGGCTCGATGTGAAGCGCCCTCGCATCCTGTTCCTCGGGGCGGCGGAGGGTTACGAGGCGATGCAGCTTTACGCCATGTACCCCGGCGGCGAGGCGGTCATGGTGGATTACGACGCGTTTTGCCGCGATCATCGCTTCGGCGACTTTCCCGAGGATTACCCGTTTCTTGGGTACGATCCGGCGACGGGATCGGCCCGCCCGTGGTACCGAAGCGAGATGAACCTCGCGTATCTGGTGGAGGACATCCGCAAGCTGCCGTTTGGGCGGGAGTTCGACATCGTGCTAAGCGTCGGGCTGTTGGAGCACTTTCCGGACGAGTACAAACCCGAGTGCATCGAGTGGCACCGGAAGTTCCTCCGCCCGGGCGGCTACGCCATCCTGACCACGCCCAGGCTGGGGTGGAGGACCAAGCTCTTCTACCACGTGATGGCGGAAGCGATGAACTACACGTACCGCGAGCTGATGACCGTCGATCAAATGGGGCTATACCTCTATGAAAACGGATTCAACATTCTGCGCCACGGCTGGATCAAGACGCACAACGGCATCGTGGCGCAGCCGCGCTGAGGGCGACGAGCGGCGAAATCGGGGTGGATGACGTGCAGGTCTACCGGTTCACGGGCGACACAACACCGGATCAGGTGCTGAACGAGGAGGGCGAGGTGGTCGGATCGTTGCCGGATAACGCGGCCGATCTCGCCCTCAAGTGGTATCCGTTCATGATCTTCTGCCGGAAGTTCGACGAGCGCGCGCAACTTCTGCAGCGCCAGGGGCGCATCGGAACTTACGCGCCGTTTCGGGGCCAGGAGGCTGCGCAGATCGGCAGCTTTGCCGTGCTGCGCCGAACCGACTGGGTGTTCCCCACGTACCGCGAGCTCGCCGGCCTGATGTACCACGGGCTGGAGCCGGCGCACGCTCTGCTCAAGAGCCGCGGACACCCGGACGCGGGTCGCATGCCGGAAGGGTTCCGCATGGCGCCGCCTCAGATTGCCATCGCGGCGCAGATTTTGCACGCGGTGGGCGCCGGGTGGGCGTGCAAGCTGCAGCAGACGGACGACATGGCCGTGGCCTACTTCGGCGACGGCGCGACATCGGAGGGCGACTTTCACGAGGGCATGAACTTCGCCGCCGTCATGCGCCTGCCCGTCGTGTTTTTCTGCCAGAACAATCAGTATGCCATCAGCGTGCCCGTCCATCGGCAGACGGCGTCGCCGACCATCGCGCAAAAGGCCGTCGCGTACGGGGTGGAGGGCGTCCGGGTGGACGGGAACGACGTCTTTGCGGTGTACCAGGCCATGCGCTACGCCGCGGATCGCGCGCGCCGCGGGGATGGCCCGACGCTCATCGAGGCGGTCACGTACCGCCTCGGCCCGCACACCACCGCGGACGATCCGTCCAGGTACCGCGAGGCGGCCGACGTGGAGCGGTGGGCCGCGGCCAAAGACCCGCTTGTCCGGCTCAGGCGCTGGCTCACGCGGCAGGGACTCTGGGACGACGAGCGGCAGGCGGCTTGTGAAGCGGAGGCCGAGGCGCGCGTGCGCCAGGCGGTGGCCGAGATGGAGGCGTACCCGCACAAATCCCTCGAGGAGGCCGCGCGCCACGTGTACGCCGAGGTCCCGGAGGGGCTCGCGCTTCAACTCGCCGAACGCGGAAAGGAGGCGCGCTGACATGCCCCGGTGGACGATGATCGAGGCCATTCGGGATGCGCTCGCCATCGCGCTTCGCGGCGACCCACGCGTGCTGGTGTTCGGCGAGGACGTGGGGAAAAACGGGGGCGTCTTTCGCGCCACGGATGGGCTGCAGGCCGAATTCGGCGAGTCGCGCGTCGTGGACACCCCCCTCGCGGAGAAGGCCATCGTCGGGACGGCGGTGGGCCTCGCCATGGCCGGCATGAAACCCGTCGCCGAGATCCAGTTTCTCGGCTTTGCGTACGAGGCCATGGATCAAATCGCGGCGCAGCTCGCGCGCATCCGCTTCCGCACGCAGGGGCGGTTCACGGCCCCCGCGGTGATCCGCGCTCCCTACGGCGGCGGCGTGCGCACGCCGGAGCTGCACTCGGACAGCCTGGAGGCGCTCTTCGCCCACACGCCGGGGCTCGTCGTCGTGACGCCGAGCCGCCCCTACGACGCCAAGGGGCTTTTGCTCAGCGCCATCCGTTCGCCCGATCCCGTCGTGTTCCTCGAACCCATCCGGCTGTATCGCGCCTTCCGGGAAGAGGTGCCAGAGGATGACTACGAGGTGCCGCTCGGCCGAGCCTTCCGCCGCGAGGGGTCCGACGTCACCCTCGTCGCCTGGGGGCCCACCGTGCCGGTGGCGGAGTCGGCCGCGGCGCAGGCGGCCGCGAAGGGCATTTCGTGCGAGGTGCTCGACTTGCGCACGCTCGCGCCGCTCGACCGATCTGCCCTCCAGGCGTCGGTGGAGAAGACGGGCCGCGCCATCGTGGTCCACGAGGCGGTGCAGTACGCCGGCCTCGGCGCCGAAATCGCCGCCTCTATCATGGATCTCGCGTTTTATCACCTGCAGGCGCCCGTCCTGCGCGTGGCCGGGCTTGACACGCCGTATCCGCCGGCTTCGCTCGAGGACGCCTGGCTTCCCAGCGTGACGCGCGTGGTGCGGGCCATCGAGCGCGCGATGGAAATCTGATGCCCAACACAGCGACGGACGTTTGAAGGAGGGATTCGATGTTCACCCGACACTTTGCCCATTGGCCCAAGCGGGTGCCGAAGACGCTGACCGTACCCCGCACGCCCATCCACCACAACCTCGCCGTCTCCGCGCAGCGCTACCCCGAGAAGACAGCCATCTACTACTACGGGCGGCGCATCTCGTACCAGGAGCTGCACGCTGAGGTCGAGGCGCTCGCCGGCTATCTTCAGCACGCCCTCGGCGTGAACCCCGGCGATCGCGTCGCGCTCTACATGCAGAATTCGCCGCAGTTTGTCGCGGCGTACTACGCCATCCTGCGCGCCGACGCCGTCGTCGTGCCCTTGAATCCGATGCTCGTGGCGAACGAGCTTCCCTTCTACTTCGAGGATTCCGGCGCGCGCGTCGCCATCGTCGGCCAGGAGCTGGTCGATCGCGTCCGGCCGCTCGTGGAAGCAGGCGCGATCGACAAAGTCGTCGTCGCCTGTTACCGCGACGCCTTGCCGCCCGAGCCCTCGCACCGCGTCCCGGATGTGGTCGCGGCGCCGCGCATGCCCCTCGATCACCCGGCGCTCGTGCCCTGGCCGCAAGCGCTTACATCGGGGTTTGCCCCGCGGCCCAGCGAAGCCACGGCGGACCACCTCGCCGTCATCCCGTACACGTCCGGCACCACCGGTGTGCCCAAGGGCTGCATGCACACGCACCGCACCGTGCAAGCCAACATCGTCTGCGCCGTCGTCTGGAACGGCGTGACGCCAGACGGCGTGGCGCTCGCAACGCTGCCGTTCTTCCATGTGACCGGCATGGAGCACAGCATGAACGCGCCCATCTACTGCGGCAACACGTTCGCCATCCTCACTCGCTGGGACCGCGAGACGGCGGCGGAGCTCATCGAAAAGCTGCACGTGACGCACTGGACGAACATCGCGACCATGGTCGTGGATTTCCTCGCCAACCCGCGCATCGAGTCGTACGACCTGTCTTCGCTCATGGTGGTCGGCGGGGGAGGCGCGACGCTCCCCAAGGCGGTGGGCGAGCGGCTCAAGGCGCTCACCGGCCTCGACTACGTCGAGGGCTATGGCCTGTCCGAGACCATCGCACAGACGCACACCAACCCGCCGGATCGCGCCAAGCTGCAGTGCGCGGGCATCCCGCTGTTTGACGTCGACGCCCGCATCGTGGATCCCGAGACGCTTGCGGAGCTCGGCCCGGGCGAAGAAGGCGAGATCGTCGTCTGCGGCCCGCAGGTCTTCCTCGGCTATTGGAACCGGCCGGAGGAAAACGAGAAGGCGTTCGTCGAGATGGACGGCAAGCGGTTTTTCCGCACGGGCGATCTCGGCCGCTACGACGAAGAAGGGTACTTCTTCATCGTGGATCGCATTAAGCGGATGATCAACGCGTCTGGATTCAAGGTGTGGCCGACCGAGGTAGAATCCACCCTCTACAAGCATCCGGCGGTGGAGCAGGCGTGCGTCGTCGGCGTTCCGGATCCGCGCCGCGGCGAGACCGTGAAGGCTTTCATCATCCTCAAGCAAGATCAGAAGGGCGCAGTCACCGCGGAGGACATCATCGCCTGGGCCCACGAGCAGATGGCGGCGTACAAGTGCCCGCGCGAGATCGAGTTCGTCGACAGCTTGCCGATGTCGGGCAGCGGAAAAATCCTCTGGCGCGTGCTGCAGGAGGAGGAGCGCAAGAAGCGGCAGGTCACATCGACCTGAGGAGTGAAGCGGATGAACATCGGCAACGAAGCGCAGTTTCAGATTTATCAGATGCGCCTCACGGGCCAGTATCGCGGGGAAACGCTTTGCATCTCGGTGGAGGACTGGGTCGCGCGAGCGCGCGAGGTGTTGTCGGAGGAGGCGTTCTGGTATCTCGCGGGCGCGTCCGGCCGGGGCGAGACGATGCGCGCGAACGAGGAGGCGTTCGCCAAGTGGCGGATTGTGCCGCGCGTGTTCCGCGACGTGTCGGATCGAGACATGTCGACCGAGCTTTTCGGCGAGCGGCTGCCGTATCCCGTGCTGCTCGCGCCCATCGGCGTCCAGTCCATCCTGCACGCCGATGGGGAGGTGGCGGCGGCGCGGGGTGCCGCGAAGCTGGGACTGCCGTACGTGGTGAGTTCGGCCTCCACTGCGCCGCTTGAGACCATCGCCGACGAGGCGCCGGGCGCCGAGCTGTGGTTCCAGCTGTACTGGTCGCGCGATCGCGAGGTTGCGCAAAGTTTCGTGCGCCGCGCCGAGTCTGCCGGCTGCAAGGCGCTCGTCGTCACGCTCGACACCCCCATGATGGCCTGGCGGGAGCGGGATCTCGAGCGCGCCTACCTGCCCTTTTTGCTCGGGGAAGGGCTCGGCAACTACCTCTCGGATCCCGCGTTTCGCGCCAAACTGCGCCGGCCGCCTGAGGAAGATCTGGCGGGCGCCATCCTCCTTTGGACGCAGATCTTCGGGCACCCAGGGCTCACGTGGGACGATTTCGATTGGCTGCGGCAGACGACGGATCTCCCGCTTCTGTTGAAGGGCATTCTCCACCCGGACGACGCCGAGGAGGCGTTTCGCCGCGGAGCGGATGGCGTCATCGTCTCGAACCACGGCGGCCGGCAGGTGGACGGCGCCGTCGCGTCGCTGGACGCGCTGGTGGCCGTCCGCGAACGCGTGGGCCCCGACAAGGTGGTCCTGATGGACGGCGGGATTCGGCGCGGCTCCGACATCGTGAAGGCCATCGCGCTCGGCGCGAACGCGGTGCTGGTGGGCCGGCTGTACGCGTACGGCCTCGCCGTTGACGGCGAGCACGGGGTAGAGACGGTGCTTCGGTATTTGCTCGCGGACTTGGACCTCACCATGGCCCTGTCCGGCCACCGATCGCTTGTGACGCTCGACGCAAGCGTCCTCGCCCGCGCGTAGCGCGTCAGGTCAGAGGGCGGAGGGGGGTCAACTCGAGGCCCATGCGCGTGAACATCTCGTCCAAAAGCCCGAGCGGTAGGCCGACGACGTTGTAGTAGTCGCCCGCAATGGACGCCACCAGCAGGCTCCCGTAGCCCTGAATCGCGTACGCGCCTGCCTTGTCCATCGGCTCCCCGGTGGCCACGTACCGCTCGAGCCACGCGTCGTCCCTATCTCGCATGTGCACCTCCGTCTCGGCGAAGGCGACCTCTTCGGCATCGGCCGTGCGCACGCAGAGGCCTGTGTACACCCGGTGCGCGCGGCCGCGAAGCCGTTTCAACATGGCGAGGGCGTGATCGGCATCGCGCGGCTTGCCCAGGATATCCCCATCGAGGGCGACGACGGTGTCGGCCGCGACGACGATGGCCTCCCGCCGCTCCGCCGCGTCGAGCCGGCCCCACACGGCCCGCGCCTTCCGGCGCGCGAGCTCCAACACCGCGTCCGCCGGACCCACACCGGGCGACACGGTCTCGTCGGCGTGGCTCGGCCGCACGGAGAAGTTCACGCCGAGCATGGTCAACAGCTCTCGCCTTCTCGGCGATCCCGACGCCAGAATGACGTGCATGGCGCATTGCTCCTTCCTCAAATTGCATGCATGGGCGCGCGGCTCATGCGCACCGTAAAGGTAGCTCCGAGCGGCAAGGAGGCGAAGGTGGCATGACATCGCGGCGAAAGTCGATTGGCCGGGGCGATGAAGCTTCCGGCCCGGTGATGAGCGCTGAAGCGAGCCGCGCGATGCGCCGCGGCGAAAAAGTCGGCAGTGCCTCTCGCCATGGCAATCCGTCCTATGGACGTTATGCCCGAGCGCTCGACGGCGAATACGGCGCGTCGGTGCGCGACGAACAGATCTGAATCCTTTCAGCTCGGAGCGAACCGCGGGGCACAGTCGAACCTGTGCCCCGCGCGCTTTCACGGCCTCAGACCTCCGCGAGCCGGGCGAGCGCGTAGCGCGCCGCTTCGGTTCCTGCCGTGTGCCCCGTGGAAAAGGCGATGGTGATGTTGTAGCCGCCTGTGTGCGCGTGAACGTCCATCACCTCGCCCGCGAAATAAAGGCCCGCGCAGAGTTTCGACCCCATCGTCTTCGGATCGATTTCTTTGACGCTCACCCCGCCGCCCGTCACGGTGGCCTTTTCCAGGGGAAGTGTCCCCGTCACGGGGATGGAGAGCCGCTTGAGTGCGCGCGATACCCTCGTCAACGACTCGTGCGACACCTGCGCGAGCGGCACCTCGCCGTCGACCCGCGCCTCGTGCAGGACGAACGCCGCGAGGCGATCCGGCAGATGCCCCTCGAGTTCGGTGCGCAGCCGCCGCCTGGGATGGCGCTCGCGCGCGGACTTGAAGAGGGCCATCCAGTCCTCCATCGTCCAATGCGGCCGCACGTCGATGGAAGCCGTGAGCGGCGCGCCCGGCTTGTCGCGCAAGGAAACGGTGACATAGTGACTCGCGCGCAGCGCCGCCGGACCGCTCAGCCCAAAGTGGGTGAAGACGAGATCGCCCGGTTCGGCGGTGAGGCGCTTATCGCCCCGGAAGATGGACAACTCGATATCGTAGAGGGACAGGCCCTGGAGCCTTCGCTCACGAATCCAAGGGTGATCGGACGTGATGGGCACGGCGGTCGGGTACGGCGGCACGATGGTGTGCCCCACGGATGCCGCGAACCGATAGCCATCGCCGGTCGATCCCGTCTGCGGGACGCTCGCGCCCCCTGTGGCGATGACGCACGCCGACGCAGCGATGGTCTCGCCGCGCTCGGTCTCGACGCCCGTCAATCTTCCGTCTTGCGTCAGAATGTGCGCGACGGGCGTCTGCAGGCGAACCTGGACGCCGACGCGCTCCGCATGCCGCACGACGGCCTGCACGACCGTGCGGGCGTCGTCCGACACGGGGAACATGCGGCCGCGATCCTCTTCCTTTAGTTTCACCCCGAGGGATTCGAAGAACCGGATGATATCCTCGTTGCCAAAGCGGTGGAGCGACGAGTAGAGGAACTTCGAATTTCCCAGGATGTTTTGCATCAAGTCGGGCAAGGGCTTCGCGTTGGTCACATTGCACCGGCCGCCGCCCGAGATGGCCAGCTTGCGCCCCAGCCGGTTTCCTTTTTCAATCAGCAAGACGCTGGCGCCCGCTTCGCGCGCGGCGATGGCCGCCAAAAGCCCCGCCGGTCCGCCGCCGATGACTACGACATCCGTCATTTCTGATCCCGCCCCATTTCTGTCCTGAAAGTGTACGGCAAGGCGGGGCCATCGGCAACTAGGGCCCGTGCGAGAGCATCAGGGTGGCAAGCCCGACCAAACACGCGGCGGACGCGCTGTAGAAGCTCGGTCGCTCGAGATGCGGCACGAGGAGCCAGGAGAAAAGGGCGACAAACACAGGCTCCGAGGCGGCGAGCGTCGCCACGGTGCTCACGGGGATCAGGTTTGCGCTGACGAAAAACAGCAGGACACCCCCTGCGCTCGACACGCCTGCCGCGAGCAGCCACGGGGACAGGTGGTCTTTGTAGTGCCGAAGCAGCGGAAGGAGCGTGCCTTCGGCGGCAAAGCTGACGAGACAGGCGAGGGTTGCGATCGCGACGTCGATCACCGCGGATCCCATGGGCGGAGCGCCGCTCGCGAGCGAGACGCGCCGGAACACATGTCCCACGCCTTGGAACATCGCCGCGGCGACGCCGACCAGGGCGCCGGACGAGAAGATGGCGCGATCGCGCATGGGACGGGCGCGATTCTCGAGCGCCAAGAGCAAAATGGCGCTGAGCACGCCTGCGAGGCCCGTCATCACGCGCCACGAGACGGGATCGCCGAGGAAGGCGTAGGCGAGGAACACCGTGGCGACAGGGCTCAGCCCTTTGAGCACCACGCCGCGCACGGCGCCGAGGCGCTGAACGGCGAGGTACAACAGGCGCCTGCCGAGAAACGTGCCGATGATGCCCGAAAGGCAGGCGAAGGCGAGGGCATCACCGCGCACGGGCAGAAGTGTGCCGCGGTGCCGTGCGAGCCCCGCTGGGGCGATGGCCAAAAGCACCGCGAGGCTCGTGCTGAGCACGGGGAGAAGTCCGCTGTCGGGAGGCGAGGAGTCGGCCTGGCCCTTGCGAAGACACACGTAGGAAAGCGCGTAGGCGGCCGCGCTCCCGATGGCAGCCAAGAGTCCCGGGGATGCCATGGTCTCACCTCCGCTCGCGGACAACCCATGTGTATGCGGAGGATGCGCGAGAGAGAACGGCGGCTTTGGAAACGGGCCTCGAAGCTGTTACAATGAATGAGTTGCTGACGAAACGTGCGTAGCACGTGACACGGGGGATCGAACATGGAACCTTTTCGCTTTCACAATCCGACGACGCTCTACTACGGGAAAGGGCAAATCGAAGAGCACCTGGCGGACGAAGTGCTCAAGATTGGCAGGCGCGTGCTCCTTCTCTATGGCGGGGGCAGCATCAAGCGGTTTGGCCTGTACGACAAGGTCATGAACATTTTGAAGGGCGCGGGTGTCACCGTGTTTGAGCTGGGCGGCGTCGAGCCGAACCCGAGGCTCACGACGGTGTACAAGGGAATCGAGATGTGCCGGCAGCACCAGATCGATCTCATTCTCGCCGTGGGCGGCGGTTCTGTGCTCGACTGCGGCAAGGCCATCGCCATGGGCGCGAAGTTCGACGGAGACGTCTGGGACATCTATCAGCGGAAGGCGCGGGCGACGGGCGCGCTGCCGCTCGGCACCATCCTGACGCTCGCCGCGACTGGATCGGAGATGAACGCGGGCGGGGTGATCACGAATTGGGAGACCAAGGAGAAGCTCGGCGCGAGTTCGCCGTACACGTATCCGGTCTTCTCCTTCTGCGATCCGGAAAACACGTTCACGGTGCCGCGGGATCAGACGGTGTATGGCATCTGCGACATGCTCGCACACTGCTTCGAGCACTACTTCCACTCGACGCGCCACGCGCCGCTGCAGCGGCACCTGATTGAGGCCGTGATGCGGACCATTGTGGAATACGCGAAGCGCGTCGTGGACCATCCGACCGATTACGACGCCCGCGAGACCATCATGTACTGCAGCACCATGGCGCTGAACGGGATGATCTCGATGGGCATCGTCGGCGACTGGGCTTGCCACGCCATGGAGCATGAGGTGAGCGCCCTCTACGACATCCCGCACGGCGGCGGCCTGGCCATCCTGTTCCCGCGCTGGATGGAGTATGTCAAAGACGTGGATCCGAGCCGGTTTGCGTCGCTTGCCACCAACGTGTTTTTGGTGGACGGCACGGGGAAGTCGGACGAGGAGTTGGCCGACATTGCCATCGAGAAGGTGCGGCAATTCTACAAGGAGATTGGCGCCCCACAGCGCTTGGCGGATTACGGCATCGGCGATGATCAGCTGGAGCGCATGGCGGCGCAGGCCGTGCGGTTCGGAGACATCGGCCACTTCCGGAAGCTCGGCAAGGAAGACGTCTTGAACATTTTGCGCGCGAGCCTGTGAATTGCGCGCCGGTGCCGTGACGGGCGGGTCGCCGCGCGCGGGGCAGGGGAGGTGCGCTGCGTCCGAAAGATCTCCCCATCCCCGCGGCGGCCCGACGGCGCGGCCTGAACGAGCTTCAGACGCACGACGACATCACGTTCCCTCTTGCGTTTCCAAAACGTTTTCGGTTATAGTGAGGTTGACTCGCGAGTGGTTGGTCTGCGTCGCCGAAAACGTTTCGGATGCGCCGGAGGCTCGCGAAAGGGGTTTGCCACCATGAGAGTCACCATTCGCGATGTGGCGCGCGCAGCAGGCGTTTCCGTCACGACCGTGTCCAGGGCGCTGAACGGCGCTCAGGACGTCGGTGAAGAGACGCGCCAGCGCGTGATTGAAGTCGCCAAGCAGCTGAACTATCGCCCGAGCCACGTGGCGAGGAGCCTCGTGCTCAGGAAGAGCCAGAACATCGGGCTCTTGGTGTCCGATTTTCGCAAAGGTGGCCACCACTTTCTCTACGACGTCTTGGTCGGCGTACACGACACGCTCGCCGAGTACGGGTACGACGTCACGCTGGTCAGCACGGATACGGCCCGTCAGCAGCTCGTGAGCTATGTCGACTTTTGCCGAGCGCGAGGGCTGGACGGCGTGATTGTCATGGGCATTCGCCTGGATGATCCGTACGTCGAGGAGGTCGTCGAGTCGACCTTGCCGAGCGTCGTGATCGACCTGCCGCTCCTCAGTCGGCACTGCGGCTACGTGATGACGGACAACGTGAACGGCGCGCGTTATGCGGTCAGGCACCTCGTGTCTCGAGGGTGCAGGCGCATCGGTTTTGTCAACGGCGCCGCGCACGCTGCGGTGAGCCGCGAGCGGCTGCGGGGGTTCGAGGAAGCGGTGCGCCAATACGTCGGGGTCTACGATGACCGGCTCGTGGTCTATGGCGATTTCACGCTCGAAGGGGGCCAGCGCGCGCTCGCGGAACTGCTCGCTCGAGCGCCGGAGGTGGATGGCGTCTTCTTCGCGAGCGATCTCATGGCCATCGGGGGCCTCCAACACTGCAGGGCGGCGGGCATCCGCGTTCCAGAAGATCTCGCGGTGGTCGGGTTTGACGATATCGATCTCGCCCGCTTCGTGACGCCCGCACTGACCACCATCGCCCAGCCGCGGTACGAGATGGGCTGCGAAGCGGCCAAGATGCTCGTCCACATGCTGCAAAAGGGCGAGATGCCATCGGGCACGCTGTTGCCACCGCAACTCGTCGTGCGCGAGACGGCCTGAGCACTTCAACGGGGGGAGAGGCATCATGCACGGATGGGTCATCAAAGAAGACGACCTGTTTTGGTACGGAGACGCAGAGGGCCTGAGCGCGCACGGGGTTGAAAACGTTTCCGGACACGGCCTGTACACCAGGGACACGCGTGTGCTCTCGACGCTGGTCTGGCGGATGGATCCCGACGTGTGTGTCACGTTGGACGCCGTCCAGGCGTCCGGCTCCGAATCGGTGTACCGTTACACGAACCGCCCTCCGCGCGCGGACGACGAGCCTCCGCGCGAAAGCCTGTTGGTGGAGCGCAGGCAGCGCGTGGACGGATATTGCTTTCAAGAAAGCGGTATCGTGCGCAATTTTGGCGATCGCGCCGTGCGCCTCACGGTGATCTACGAGGTCGCGGCGGATTTCGCGGACATGTTCGAGGTGCGGGGCTTCCAGGTGGAAGCGCCTGAGCGAGCGATCCGAACCCGCGTGTCCGGAAACGTTTGCAGTTTTGCCTATGCGTCGTCCGACGGGCGAACCTGGGAGACGCAGGTCGAACTCACGGCGGGTTCCACGCATGCGGGCGGCGCGTCACCCGTGCGGTGGACGGCGTCGGACGGCGTGGGCAGGGGGGAACTGCGGATTCACCTCGAGCCCGGCGGTCGCGCGGAGTGGGCGCTCGCCGTTCGACCGCGCACTCGAGAAGGCACTGCGCTCCCCGCAGCAGGAGAAAGAGGGACCGGCTTGTCTGTTTCCGAAAACGTTTCCAGTTCCCTGTGTGGGCTCGCTTCCGCGGGCGAGGGGTCGAGATCGGCGCGGGGCGCAGCCGATGATGCGCCCGGACCGAGGGGATGGCTGAACGGCGCGCCGGTGGTTTCGGGGCACGAATCGTTTGCCCGCTGGTACGCGCAGGGCATGCAGGATCTTCGCATGCTTCAGTCCGACTTTGGATTCGGGCCGTTTCTCGTGGCGGGGGTCCCGTGGTATGCGGTGCCCTTCGGCAGGGACAGCTTGATTGCGGCCCGCCAGATCCTCTCCGCGGCGCCGGAGGTTGCGCGAGGCACGCTCGCCACGCTGGCCCAGTTCCAGGGCGAACGCCTCGATCCCACGCGGGACGAGCAGCCCGGGAAAATTCTGCACGAGCTCAGGGACGGCGAACTGGCGCGCAGCGGCAAGGTTCCCTTTCGCCCGTACTACGGCAGCATCGACGCTACGCCGCTGTTTCTCATCCTGCTCGCGGACTACTGGCGCTTCACGGGCGACAGGCCGTTTCTCATGCAGATGCTTCCGCACGCGAAGCGGGCGCTCGCCTGGATGGAGGACTATGGCGATCGGGACGGCGACGGATTCATCGAGTATTGGCGTGAAGCCGAGGGCGGGATCGCCAATCAGGGGTGGAAGGACTCCGGGGACTCGATGGTGCACGCCGACGGGAGCCTGGCCCGCGGCCCCATCGCGCTGGCGGAGGTGCAGGCGTACGCCCACATGGCGTACAGGGCGTGGAGCGAGATCTACGGCGAGCTCGGCGATTCCAAAGAAGCCAAGCGGCTGGCGAAGCTCGCGGAAGGGCTCGCGTCCCGGTTTCTCCAGCACTTCTGGTTGGAGGAGCGCGGCGAGATTGCGATGGCGCTCGATGGAGAAAAGCGACCGCTTGGCGTGGCTTCGTCCAACATGGGCCAGGTGCTCTGGAGCGATATGCTGCCGGACGACGTGGCGAGGCGCGTCGCAAAGCGGCTTTTGCAGCCCGATCTGTTCTCGGGATTTGGCATTCGCACGCTCTCCGCGAAGGAGCGCCGCTACAATCCGATGAGCTATCACAACGGGTCCGTGTGGCCGCACGACACGAGCCTCGTGTTCGCCGGCCTGGTGAAGCGCGGGGCGTGGGAGGAAGCCGAGCAGATCTTGGACGGGCTCATGCGGGCCCAGGCGCAATTCCCGCATCACCGGCTGCCGGAGTTGTTCTGCGGGTTTTCCCGTGAGGAAAGCCCCCGGCCTGTCCCGTATCCGGTTTCGTGCTCGCCCCAGGCGTGGGCGGCGGGCGTTCCGGCGATGGTGCTCGAGAACCTGCTGGGCCTTCGCCCGGATGCACCGCGCGGGGCACTGATCCTTTGCCCGCGATTGCCGGCGAGCATGCAAGCGCTCAAGGTACGCGGTCTGAGGCTGGGCAGCGGGCTGTTGTCTGTCGAGATGGTGCGCCGGGACGGAGGCGTCCACGTCGACGTGGTGGAAAACACCACGGGCCTGCGCGTGGACGTGATCGACGGCGCGAAGGAGGTGATGTCCGCCGGCTGACGACGGTCGCTGAACTCGATGCATGCAGGGTTGGAATCGGAGACAAGTGGGGTCAAACCGAATGGGTGGGAGGCTGAGCACGAGATGAACAAACGGCTTCTTGGCATGGCAGGTGCGGCAGTAGTCGCGATGGGCGCGGTGACGGCGTGCGGTCAGGCGCAGGGAGCGCCCTCGAATCAGGCGAATGTGGGCAGCGCGTCGGCGGCACCCATTCATCTGACGCTTGGCATGTGGGCGTCCAGTCCGGCGGAGAAGCAGCTCGTCGAGCGGCAGGTCGCCCTCTTCGAGAAAGAGAATCCGAACATCAAGGTGAGCATCCAGGTCATCACGGGCAACTACCTCCAAGCGCTGCAGCCGATGCTCGCCGCGCACGATGCGCCGGACATCTTCTACGTGGATTCGTCCTACGCGCCGACGCTCGAGGCCTCGGGCGCCATCATGCCGCTTGACAGCTTCATCAAGCAGGATCACGTCGACCTGTCCGACTTCCAGAAGAACCTGCTCGACGCGTTCACCTGGCAGGGGCACATCTACGGCCTGCCGAAGGACATGAACACCATGGCCTTGGAGTACAATCCGGCGCTCCTCGCCAAGGCGGGCATCCAGTCGCCGCCGAAGACGTTCGCGCAGTTCGACCAGGACGCCGCGAAACTCAAGGCCAAGGGCATTGTGCCACTCGATATGCCCATCGACGTGGCGCGCTATTATCCGTTCATCGTCGACATGGGCGGCAGCTATTACAACAAGGCCAAAAATGAAGCCACTTTCACCAACAAGGCGAACGTCGCGGGTCTCACATGGTTTATGAAGGAGATGGAGAGCGGCAATTTCGTGACGCCGCAAGATCAAGGCGGATCCTGGGCGGGTGTCCCGTTCGCGGAAGGCAAGGCGGCCATGGCCCTGGAGGGCGCGTGGATTGTCCCGTTCATGCAGCAAACGGCGCCCAAGATGAAGTACGGCATTGCGGACTTCCCGTCGCTCAACGGACATGATGCGAACATGCTGTTCACGGTCGCGTACGAGATGTCGAAGTACACGAAGAACCCGGATGCCGCCGCGAAGTTGCTCTTCTTCATGACCGGCAAAGAAGCGCTCAAGATGACGGCGGACTCGGGCCTCGCCATTCCGTCCCGCACTAGCGAACAAGGCGAGTTTCTGAAGAAGTATCCGTCCTACAAGGGCTTTGTGGACGGCCTGAAGGGCGCCATTCCGTATCAGTTCGGAACGCTTGGGCAGAACTTCCTGGACGCCATCAACAACGCGACGCAACAAGGCATTCTGAAGAAAGAGTCGGCGCAGCAAGTCCTGAGCCAGGCGCAACAGACGCTCGCTTCTCAGATGAACGATTGACGCGCTCTGCGGCGGGGCCAACCGCGGCTCCGCCGCCGGGAGTGAGGAGGGGGTTTCGATGAGCGTCGCAAACTCCGTCGCCGAAGGGCTCACGGGGCGCAGGCGGCGCATCCGATGGAACGTGGTGGAACAGGCGCTCGCCGGCTACCTGTTCATTCTCCCCGCCATCGTGGAGCTGGCCGTCTTTCTGCTCGGGCCCATCGTGTACGCGTTTGTCATCAGTTTCAAGCACTTTTCGTACCTGGATCCCCTGGACGCACATTTCGTCGGGTTTTTGAACTACATCCATCTTTTTGAGGATCCCGTGTTCCTGCGGGCGCTGTGGAACACCACGGTGTACGCCCTCGTGGTGGTGCCGGTGCAGACTGCGATCGCCATGATGCTGGCCGTGATCGTCAACCGCATCCGTGGAAAGACGATTTTTCGGGTCATCTACTATCTGCCGTCGATCACGTCGACCGTCGGCGTGGCCGTGATCTTCAGCTTCCTGTTCCAGCCGAACGGGCTCTTGAATCGCTTGCTGTGGCTTTTGTTTCA